>VOFC01006196.1_pt1 | contig 83834 bp, 161 predicted proteins | sample 5384161 | NCBI WGS metagenome assembly VOFC01 (sample SAMN12384722, study PRJNA508395) | human gut metagenome | isolation source: healthy gut B | host: Homo sapiens | reverse complement strand
AGTTATTAGAAGCAGGTGTTCATTTCGGACATCAGACAAGAAGATGGAACCCTAAGATGGCTCCTTATATCTTCACTGAAAGAAATGGTATTCACATCATCGACTTACAGAAGTCTGTAGGTAAGGTTGATGAAGCTTACAGAGCAGTAAAAGATATCGCAGCAGAAGGTGGTTCTATCCTGTTCGTTGGTACAAAGAAACAGGCTCAGGATGCTATCAAAGTTGAAGCAGAGCGTTGTGGAATGTACTATGTAAACGAAAGATGGTTAGGTGGTATGCTTACAAACTTCAAGACCATCCAGAGCCGTATCGCAGAGATTAAAAGCAATCGAGACAATGGCAGAAGACGGAACATTTGATGATGTTCTGCCAAAGAAAAGAAGTTATTAAAAAAAAGAATGGGCAAAACTTGAGAAGAACCTTGGTGGTATCAAAGATATGAAAGATATCCCGGATGCAATCTTTGTAGTAGATCCGAAAAAAGAGAGAATTTGTATTCAGGAAGCACACACCTTGGTATTCCTTTGATTGGTATCTGTAGATACAAACTGTGATCCGGAAGAACTTGATTATGTAATTCCTGGTAACGATGATGCAATTCGTGCCGTTAAATTGATTGTTTCTAAGATGGCAGACGCTGTTATTGAAGCAAATCAGGGAACGAGTCTTTAGCAGAAGAGACAGAAGAAGCATCTGAGGCAGAAGCAGAGTAAGAAAGGAGAAAGGTAGGATTTTTAAAATGGCTATTTCAGCATCAATGGTAAAAGAGTTAAGAGAAAAAACAGGTGCCGGCATGATGGATTGTAAGAAGGCACTTACAAATACAGATGGTGATATGGACAAGGCTGTTGAATGGCTTCGCGAGAATGGTCTTGCAAAGGCAGAGAAAAAAGCCGGACGTATCGCTGCTGAGGGTATTGTTAAGAAAACATCAGTGAAGATGGCAAAAAGCTGCTATCGTTGAAGTAAACAGCGAGACTGACTTTGTAGCAAAGAATGAAAAATTCCAGGATTTCGTTGCTGCTGTAGCAGATCAGGTAAATGCTTCCTCTGCTGCTGATATCGATGCCTTTTTGGCTGAGCCATGGGCTGGCGATTCTTCTAAGACAGTAAAAGAAGAGCTTGCTTCTATGGTTGCTACCATCGGTGAGAACATGAACATCCGTCGTTTTGAGAAAGTAACCTGCGACAATGGTATTGTTGTTGATTACATTCACGCGGGCGGTAAAATCGGTGTTTTGATTGCTGCTGAGACAGATAACACCGGAGCAGAAGTAGTTGAGTGCTTGAAAAACGTAGCAATGCAGATTGCTGCTATGAATCCTCAGTATCTTTCATCCGATGATGTATCCGATGAATACAAAGAGAGAGAAAAAGCAGTTCTTCTTGCTCAGGCGAAAAACGACCCTAAGAATGCAAACAAACCGGATAACATCATTGAGAAAATGATTATCGGACGTTTGAACAAAGAGTTGAAAGAAGTATGTCTGACCGAGCAGGTTTATGTAAAAGCTGAGAACAAAAGAGACCGTTGCTAAGTATGTAGAATCTGTTGCAAAAGCAGTTGGATGCAACCTGACACTTAAGAGCTTCGTTCGTTTTGAGACTGGTGAGGGCCTTGAGAAGAAAGACGAAGACTTCGCAGCAGAAGTTGCCGCTCAGATGGGTAACTAAGAAATATTTCTTGGTACAGATAAGGCAAGAGAATATAGCATTTTTAGTTCAATATTTGATTGAAATAATAAGACATCATTGTTTGCTAAGATGTAGAACGATGATGTCTTTTTTGCTTCCTGTAATTTAGAAAAGAAAAGTTTGTGATGAGTGGGTACAAACACGTGGGTATCAAGCGTGCGTATTTGGCACGCCGATACCCTTTACGCGTTTGTTTAACGGGAGTGCCCACGAATCGCAAACTTTTCTTTCTAAACTACGGAAACAAAAAACATCCACCTATCATTGAACTATTCCGGCAAATATGCTACAATTTATATATATCATACATTATAAATGAGGGGCATGGATAAAAAAGCGCATGGATGAGAAGGAACGATACCAAAAAGCTGAGGCTTTTTGCAACAGAAAAAACATAAGGGGCAGTTCCGCATTGGCGGCGAACCGTATATTATGCATCCTTTAGCGGTGGCGGAAATCGTGAGAAATCAAGGCTATGGGATGGACTACCAGATTACAGCTTTATTTCATGATTTGTTAGAGGACACCGATGCGACCGAAGAGGAGATTTTTGATCTTGGTGGTGCGCGGGTGTTAGAAGCGGTGCGCCTTTTGACAAAACAGGAAAGGATATGTCATGGCTGAATATGTGGCAGGAATCCCACAAACCCAATTGCATTTGTTGTGAAAGCGGCTGACCGGTTACATAATTTGAGAACCGCTTTTTGTACGGATGAGGCGTTTCGAGAGCGTATGTTTTGGAAACGCGGCAGTGGTATATGGATTTCTCGGATGAAATTAAAGAGGCGGCAGAAAAGCTCGCAAAAACAGTCCCTGATTTCACAAAAACAGACAGCGTAAGTGTAGACAAATGAGAAAAAACATGTGGAAATATTTTTATAATATGATATAATATGAATAAGTGTGTGCAAAGTACGGAAAGGAGAAGCCATATGTTTGAAAATGGGAGAAAAACGATTGGTGTAATTCTTTGTGATGTGTCATCACATTATCAGGAACAAATCTGCCAGACGTTGTCGATGTATGCAAAAGAGGCAGATTATAATTTGGCGTATTTTACATTTTTCGTGCTATGGAACCGAAATAACAAGAAATGGCAGAGGAGAAGCAAATATTGTTCACTTGATTCCGTTTGAGGAATTGATGCTATTATTTTATGCCACGATACTTTGGTGAATAAACCGGCGCTTGATTATGTAGTTGACAGTATTGAGAAAAAAATGTGACTGCCCGGTTGTTACACTGCGTCATGACTTAAAGGATTACCCAGCGGTAGCTAGTGAATCAAGAACACCGTATAGAAGATTTGGTGTATCATTTTGTGGATGAACACCATAAAACGAAAATTGCATTTATGTCGGGACCGTTTGACCATCCGGATACGATTACGAGACTGGCTGATTATAAACGGGCTTTGGCAAACCGTGGGATTCCATTTGATGAACGCATGGTATATGAAGGGGATTATTGGACGAAGAAAGCGAAAAAGCAGCCGATTACTTTACGATGGAACTGGCTGAAAAACCGGAAGTAATTGTGTGTGCAAATGATTATATGGCAAGTTCTTTAATGAATGAACTGATTGCTAAAGGTTTTCTGGTACCTGATGACATTGCCGTTTCCGGCTTTGACAATATATGGGAATCTTCGATTACCCTCCCACCGATTACGACAGTTTCTGTGCCGGTTCATGATATGGTGAAACAGGCGGTTGGGCTTATTGAAGCCATGTGGCGTGGCGAAACAGTACCGCAGAAAAAGTTATGTGAATTCCGAAGTTATTTTCCGTAATTCCTGTGGCTGTGAGACATTTAATATGCAGTCGATGTTAGCCAAACGTGTTCGTCAGATGAATGAATACCAGAGTATTATGGAGTCAAATCAGAGTAACACATATATGTTTATTGATTTGTCAGATCTTGATCATGTGGACGGCATTGAAAAAGTCACTCCGTATAGGTGCGAATGACCATATTGACAGTTTTTTTATCTGCTTAGGTGAAGGACGCGGTGAGCAGTATCCGAAATACTGTTCTCCGGCAAACGGCTTTGCTAAGAAGAGTAAAGTTGTTGGCGGTTTGTTTCATAAAAAGAGCCTGTGTGTTTGATGTATTTGAAACTTCACGTCTTTTGCCAAAAGATGTATCAGAAGATAAACCGATGATTTATTATTTCTTCCCGATTCATAACAACCAGTTTTCTTATGGTTACCTGGCTGTGTCTTATGAGGACAATTACAGCACAAATAAGACATTTAATAACTGGCTTGCAATTCTTGGCAATGCGCTAGAGATGATTCGCATTAAACAGAAAAATCAGGGACTTCTTCAGGAATTGAACAATTTATATGTCCATGATGCACTGACCGGTTTATACAACCGGAGAGGATTTGATTCCGTTTCCTTTGAAAAATATAAAAGGGCGAAAAAGGAGAAGAAGTCATTTGTAATATTTGCTATTGATATGGATAATCTGAAAGTGGTCAATGACCGTTTTGGACATATGAATGGAGATTTGGCACTGCGGACAATTGGTGAGGCGATGCAGGCAGTGGCAGGAAAAGAAGATGCTTGTGCCCGTGTCGGCGGCGATGAATATAATGTCGTTGGAATTGGTTATACAGAAGATATGGCAGAGCAGTTTGTAAAAGGATTTTAATGGGTATCTGGCAGACTTTAATGAAGAGAGTGAACTACCGTATCTGGTAAAGGCAAGTGTTGGTTACTGTCTTTTGGAATCCGAAAAGGAGAGAGACTTAGAGGACTGCGTGAATGCGGCAGATGGTAAATTGTATGAGTATAAGCGCGATAAGAAGAAAAAGAAATTAGATAACGTGCTGCGAGAAATGGAAGGATAAGGAGGTCGCTGTTAGGTGACAGGAAAATACAGTTCATGCAGCGGAGGCTGCTTATCGGAAGAAAAGGGTAAAGCGAATTAAGAAAAATTATTGTAGGGACAGCTATTGTACTTTTGTTACTGCCTACGATAATGTGTTTGTTTTTATTAGTGAAGGTTCATTCACTGGAAAAGCAGATTGAGACGATTACCAAGGTGTCGGATTCGGGTGTTGTTAAAGCACAGGAAAAAGAGGTGAAGACAACGAAAGCGCCAAAAAAAGCGTCGACTGCCGAGCCAACGATAAAACCAACGGATGATACAACTACAAAAAGGTTTATCTGACTTTTGATGATGGTCCGGGGAAGTCAGACGGGGAAAATTTTGATATACTGAAAAGAACCATGTGAAAGCAACTTTTTTGTGACAGGAAAAGAGGACGCTTCGTCGAAGAAAATATATCAGCGGATTGTAAAAAAGAAGGCCACACGTTAGCAATGCATTCTTATTCACACATTCAGGATGTGATTTATGATTCTAAAGAGGCTTTTGAGAAAGATTTAAAGCAAATCAACCGTTGCTTATATGAAGCAACCGGAGTACACACGAAGTTTTATCGTTTTCCGGGAGGAAGCAGTACGCAGAATACATCACTTTCAATCCAGAATTTTATTGATGTGTTAAAGAAAACCATTATCTGTATTTAGACTGGAATGTTATCAGTCCTGATATCAATAATGCAAATGCCACAAAAGAACAAGTGGTAACCGGCGTTATGCAGGGCGTTGATGCATATGATACAGCAGTTGTACTTATGTATGATGTGGCAGACAAACCGATGACGGTAAAAGCACTGCCATCTATTATAAAACAAATTAAAGCTAAAAATTATGAATTGTTGCCGGTGGATGAGTCGATGATACTCATTCAGCACAACAATGGAAATCAGGAGGAAGGAAAATGAGTTTTTTTAAGGACTTAAAAGAGGATATTGCTCAGTCCGTGAATGAGTTGACAGAGAGTCTGGATGAAAATCTGACAGTGGATGATGAGAAAACAAAAGAGACAGTTCCGATGAGTGAATTGACAACCGATTTTCCGCCGGAAGAACCGACAGAAGAGGTTCCGGAATTAGTTGTTGAAAATAGTGAGACGGAAGAAAATGAAATTGCGGTGGCTGCAGAGCCGGAAGAAGTAATAGAGGAACCTGTGGAAGCACCGGTGGAAGAAGTAGTAGATGAGCCGGAGGAAATTGAAGAACCGGTTGAAGATTACGAGGAGGAAGACGTCATGAACGAAGAAGTAATGGAAGAAGCAATGGAAGAAGCAAGCATTGATAATACACCGGTGGAAGAGGTGGAAGATGATGCACAGGAAGTTACCGTAATTACGAAAGGAACAACCATTAACGGTGGCATCAAATCCGATACATCTCTCGTTGTAAAGGGTACCATTGAAGGTGATGTAGAATGTGAGGGCAAATTAACAATTACCGGTAAAGTAGCAGGTAATACAATTGCTTCCGAAATTTATGTGAATACACCAAGACTGGAAGGTGATATTAACAGCCGTGGTATTGTAAAAATTGACGTAGGAACAGTCGTAATCGGTAGTATTAGCTGCACTTCCGTACTGGTTGCCGGTGCAGTAAAAGGAAACATTGAAGTAAATGGTCCTGTTATCGTGGATTCTACAGCGGTAGTGAAAGGTGATATTAAAGCAAAATCCATTCAGATTAACAGTGGAGCTGTTATTGATGGACATTGCTCTTTGGCATATGCCGATGTGGATTTGGATTCATTCTTTGAATAAGAAATATAACAGGAGGCTATTTCGCAATGAGCAAATATAAAAGAGTATTATTGAAATTAAGCGGTGAGGCTTTGGCAGGAGACAAGGGGACCGGTTTTGACGAGGCGACCTGCGTACAGGTGGCAAAACAGATTAAAGATTTGGTGGATGCCGGAACGGAAGTTGCCATTGTAATCGGTGGTGGAAACTTCTGGCGCGGACGTTCCAGTGAGACGATAGACCGCACCAAAGCAGACCAGATCGGAATGCTGGCAACGGTTATGAACTGCATTTATATGTCAGAAATCTGTCGTTCCGTAGGACTTATGACACAAGTATTAACACCATTTTCCTGTGGTTCTTTTACGAAGTTATTTTCCAAAGACCGCGTCAACAAATATCTTGGCAAAGGAATGGTAGTATTCTTTGCCGGTGGAACCGGACATCCGTATTTTTCAACCGATACCGCAACGGCACTTCGTGCGATTGAAATTGATGCCGATATTATTCTCGCAGCGAAATCCATTGATGGTGTATATGATTCCGACCCGGCAGTAAATCCGGATGCGAAAAAGTATGATTCAATGCAGATGGCAGATATTGTTGACAACAAACTCGGTGTTGTAGATTTGGCGGCTGCCGTGCTTTGTCTGGAAAATAAAATGCCAATGCTGATTTTTGGTCTGAATGAAGAAAACAGTATTGCAAACGCCGTAGCAGGAAAGAGCAACGGTACGATTATTACTGTGGATTAATGGAGGTTAAACAGTCATGGAATTAAATCAATATGAAGAGAAGATGAAAAAGTCACTTGCTAATCTGGAAGAAGAATATGGTGCAATTCGTGCCGGACGTGCAAATCCAAGAATTTTGGATCGTATTCAGGTAGATTATTATGGAACACCGACTTCCTTGCAGGGCGTTGCCAATATTTCCGTACCGGAAGCCCGCATGATTCAGATTCAGCCGTGGGATGCCGGTCTTATTAAAGATATCGAGAAAGCAATTTTGGCTTCTGATTTGGGACTTACACCGGCAAACGATGGAAAAGTGATTCGTCTGGTATTTCCAGAACTTACGGAGGAACGTCGTAAAGAACTGGTAAAAGATGTCAAGAAAAAGGTGAGGAAGCTAAGGTTGCCATCCGAAACATTCGTAGAGATGCCAATGATGCTGTGAAAAAAGAAGCAAAGGCAAACGAGATTTCAGAAGACGACCAGAAACAGTTAGAAGATAAGATTCAGAAACTTACTGATGAGTATGTAAAGAAAATTGATCAGGCAATTGATGCAAAATCAACAGAAGTAATGACCGTATAGAAGGAGTTTCGGTGCACATGTGCCGGATATTAGACAGCCTGTTCCTGCTTTGCAGGAGTCTTGTCTGTCCTTCCTTTTTTAGAAGATGGAGGAATTTTTATGGAACGTTCAGAATTAAATGCGCCAAACCATGTTGCCATTATTTTGGATGGTAACGGAAGATGGGCAAAAAACGATTGTTGCCACGTAAAGCAGGGCATGTTGCCGGAAGTAAAACCGTGGAGCAGATTTGTGAGGATGCCTATAATCTTGGGATAAATTATCTTACCGTATATGCATTTTCTACGGAGAATTGGAAACGGCCACAGGATGAGGTTAATGCGCTGATGAAAAACTTCTCAGACAGTATTTGAAAAGACTGCATTAAGAGAAGTAAAAAAATAATATGTGCGTTCGTGTAATTGGTGATATTACTCCGTTAGAAGAGGACATGAAACAGAGTATCAAAGAACTAGAAGAAGCAACGAAAGATAATACCGGACTTCATTTTCAGGTTGCCTTAAACTATGGGAGCCGGGATGAAATGACACGTGCAATGAGAACGATGACGGCGGATGTTAAAGAGGGTAAAGTAAAGCCTGAGGATATCAGCGAGGAAATGTTTGCCGGATATTTGGACACCAAAGGTCTTCCGGATCCGGATTTGTTGATTCGCACAAGTGGGGAAGAAAGACTTTCTAACTTTATGCTTTGGCAGCTTGCTTATACCGAATTCTATTTTACGGATGTTTTGTGGCCGGATTTTAATAAAAAGAATTACAAAAAAGCGATTGATTATTATAACAAAAGAGACCGTCGCTTTGAGGAGTTTAGGAGGAGCAAATCATGTTTTTTACTCGTTTAATCAGTGGGATTATCTTAGTGCTTGCCGCAATTTTCTTCTTTGTTCAGGGAGGTTATTTTCTGCTTTTTGCGCTCGCTGTTTTATCGCTTCTTGGTTTATATGAACTGCTGCGTGTACTTCAGATGGAAAAAAAATCTTCTCTGGCAGTGGTGACGTATGTGGCGACTGCGGTATATTATAGCATGCTTTGTATCTATGGAGGAATTGACTGGCTGTTGTTGGGACTGCTCATATTTATGATGCTTGCCCTGTTAGTGATTTATGTATTTTCTTATCCAAAGTTACGAATTGAAGATATTACGAAAGCAGTGTTTGTTTTTTTGTATGTAAGTGTTTTGTTCAGTTATATTGCAAGAACGAGAGATTTAGTTGCCGGAAACTGGTTAGTATGGCTGATTATAATTTCTGCCTGGGGCTCTGACACATTTGCTTATGTGACCGGTGTTCTGATTGGAAAACATCATTTCTCAGAACTGAGTCCGAAAAAGACGGTTGAGGGCTGCATTGGCGGTGTTGTCGGTGCCGGACTGCTTGGTTTTTGCTATGCCTTTTTCTTTCCGGAATATGCCGCTTTTACCGTAAATCCATATATCGTATTTCCGTTGGTTACCGTGATTGGAGCGTTGATTTCGCAGGTTGGTGATTTAACAGCCTCTGCGATTAAAAAGAAATTATGAAATCAAGGATTATGGAAAGATAATTCCCGGACATGGCGGCGTATTAGACCGGTTCGACAGTGTAATATTTGTAGCACCTTTTGTTTATTATTTATTAGCCCTTACAATGAATCTTGGCTGATTGGGAGGAATTGAAATTGAAAAGAGTAACGATTCTTGGAGCGACTGGTTCCATTGGAACACAGACGTTGGATGTTATTTCACAGAATTCGGACGATTTTGAAGTGGTTGCTCTGACGGCGAGTGAGAGTGTAGAAAAATGGCAGAATTGATTCAGCGTTTCTGTCCGTCTTATGCCGTTATGAAAAATGAAGAAAAGGCGGAAGAGTTAAGAAAATTGCTGCCGAATCATTCCTGTGAGATTTTATACGGAATGGATGGCTTTGTTGCGGTTTCTACTCTGCCAAATGTAGATGTGGTAGTTGCTGCGATGGTTGGCATGATTGGACTTCGCCCGGTCATGGAGGCAATCCGTGCGGGAAAGGATATTGCCCTTGCCAATAAAGAAACATTGGTGACGGCAGGACATATCATTATGCCGCTTGCTAAAGAATACGGCGTGTCAATTCTTCCGGTAGACAGTGAACATTCCGCTATTTTCCAGTGTTTAAACGGTGAGAAAAAGTCACAGATTGAAACTTTTTTCTGACAGCGTCCGGCGGGCCGTTCCGCCACGGTACGAAAGAGGAACTGGAAAAAAGTAACGGTAGAACAGGCACTTATGCATCCGAACTGGAGCATGGGGGCAAAAATTACAATTGATTCAGCGACGATGATAAATAAAGGTCTGGAAATGATTGAGGCAAAGTGGCTGTTTGATGTGGATATCGATAAAATTCATGTGTTGGTTCAGCCTAAAAGCGTGATTCATTCCATGGTTGGCTTTGTTGACGGTGCTGTGATGGCGCAGCTTGGAACACCGGACATGAGGCTTCCGATTCAGTATGCCCTATATTATCCGGAGCGTAATTATTTGGGCGGAGAAAGGCTTAATTTTGAGGCATTAGCGGATATTCAATTTGAAAAACCAAATACGGATGTTCTGCGGGGAATCCCAATTGCTGTGGGGCAAGCCGGATTGGCGGCAGTATGCTGACAGCGATGAATGCGGCGAATGAGTATGCAGTTGCGAGATTTTTAAAGAAAGACATCGCTTTTTACAAATTTATGATATGATAGAATATGCTATGAGTAAACATCAGGTAATTAAGCATCCTGATTTGTCTCAGATTTTAGAAACCGAAAGGGAAACATATGAACGTTTAAATAAAGATTGGAGGAATGTAAGCAGATGAGTGCATGGACCATTTTTTTGGCAATTTTAGTTTTTAGTGTAATTATTTTATTTCATGAATTTGGACATTTTATCGTGGCAAAAATGGAATAAGGTGAAAGTTTTAGAGTTTTCGCTTGGTATGGGGCCGCGTTTGATTTCATGGGTGAAAACAAGCGAGGGAAAAAAATCATGTTTTTGAAATCCTCCGCGTTTTTAGAAGAACACCCGGAGTATAATGAGCAGACAATTTATTCTTGGAAACTGCTTCCTTTTTGGCGGTTCCTGTATGATGTTAGGTGAAGAAGAGGATATCGCAGATGATTCTTCCTTCAGCAGAAAATCCGTTTATGCGCGGATGGCAATTATTTTTGCGGGACCATTTTTTAACTTCATTTTAGCATTTATATTTTCTGTTATACTGACTGCGGTAATGGGATATCAAAGTCCGCAGATTACAGTTGTGGCTGACAACACACCGGCACAAAAGAGTGGTTTGCAGGTTGGCGATGTAGTCAAAGAAATCAATGGGAAAACGATGACAATTGACGGTGATATCAGTTTGTATACCGCTTATTATGGTTTTCCTAAGGGCGAAGATGTGACGATGGTCGTAGAGCGTGACGGTCAGGAAAACGATTGTCATGAAACCGGAACTTATGAAAGATGCAAGTGGAAATGAAGATTACCGCATCGGAATTAACCACGGAAAGTGGGAAAAAGTAGGTGTTCTTGGCAATTTGAAGTATTCCACTTATGAAATGAAGTATTGGATTGAAACGGTTGTAAAGAGCCTGCAGGGACTGGTGACAAAACGCTTTAAGGCAAGTGATGTGTCAGGACCGGTCGGCATTGTATCAACGATGGGCAAAAACATCGAAGCCAGTGGTGACAAAGACAATGGCGGCGGACCGGGTATGATGGTTATGAGCATGATTTACTGGTGTATTATGTTATCTGCCAACCTTGGCGTTATGAATTTACTTCCGATTCCGGCATTGGATGGCGGACGGTTACTGTTTTTTGATTATTGAGTGGATTCGCAGAAAACCGATGAATCCAAAATATGAGGGCTATGTTAATATGGCAGGTTTTATGCTCTTGATGCTGTTAATGGTGGTCATTCTTGGGCATGATATTATCAATTTGTTCTAGTAAAAGGGGTTGAAAAGAATGCGTCATAAAACAAAGGAAATTCAGATTGGAAAAGTGACAATCGGCGGCACAAATCCGATTGCCATTCAGTCTATGACAAATACGAAAACAGAAGATGTGAAAGCAACGGTATCTCAGATTTTGCAGCTGGAGAAGGCAGGCTGTGAAATTATCCGCTGTGCCATTCGACCATGGAAGCGGCAAAATCTTTGGAAGAGATAAAAACAGATCCACATTCCATTGGTAGCGGATATTCATTTTGATTACCGTCTTGCCATTGCGGCGGTGGAACACGGTGCAGATAAAATAAGAATTAATCCGGGAAACATTGGCAGCAATGAGAGAATAAAGGCAGTGGTTGACTGCTGTAAAGAGCGTCAGGTGCCAATTCGTGTAGGCGTAAACAGTGGCTCTCTGGAAAAAAAATCTGGTTGAGAAATATGGTGGCGTCACGGCACGGGGGCTGGTTGAAAGTGCACTTGACAAGGTGTCCATAATTACGGACATGGGATATGATAATCTTGTAATCAGCATCAAGTCCTCTGATGTTTTAATGTGTATCAGGGCACATGAAGAACTGGCAAAGCAGACGGATTTTCCACTGCATGTAGGAATTACGGAATCGGGAACGGTGTATTCGGGAAGCATTAAATCGGCAGTTGGTCTTGGTACAATTTTGTATCAGGGAATTGGTGATACCGTCCGTGTTTCTCTTACCGGAGACCCTGTGAAAGAGGTGCAGGCAGCTAAACTGATTTTGCAGACATTAGGACTTTATAAAGGTGGTGTACAGGTTGTATCCTGTCCGACCTGCGGACGTACCCAGATTGATTTGATTTCATTGGCCGGTAAAGTAGAAGAAAATGGTGAAAGATTTTGATTTGATATCAAAGTTGCCGTTATGGGCTGCGCAGCAAATGGTCCGGGTGAGGCAAAGGAAGCCGATATCGGGATTGCCGGAGGAATTGGTGAAGGTTTATTAATTAAGAAGGGCGAAATTGAAAGAAAGTGCCGGAAAGCGAGTTGTTAGAAACTTTGCGGCAGGAACTTTTACACTGGAAAGATTGAGAAAGGGTTGATTTTTGTGGTACATTTTTTGAAGCATTTCCGGAATTATCAATCGAGGACTCCTTATATAATTATTTTTCAGGAACTATGGTGGAGAAGGTCAGCGCATCGCGTACGAAGATGCTGGCCTTTATTTACTGTCAAAGTGACCAGCTGCTTTCACAGACGAACGATACATACGATGGAGCATGCTTTGTATTCGCAGGTGTTCCGTAAAATGGGAGTGCAGCCAAAGTTAGAGATGTATTACCCGTTTGCAGCGTCTTATGAGGTGGATGAACTGGTGGAAAAATGCGAAGAAATTTTAAAAGAAGAGTTAAAAGAACATGACACAATTGAACATATGAAGTTTTGCAGCCATCCATTTGAAGTGGATGGAAACTCGATTGTTTTAACCTGTGACGATGATTTTTTTGTGTCATGAAAAAAGTAAGGAAATTAAAGAATTTTTATCCAAACGATTAAAACGCAGTTTCGGTCAGGAAGTGGACATTTCTTTTCGCTATGAGAAGAAGGAACGAAAGATTAACAAGGAGCCGGAAGTTTATACAGTAGTACGAAAAAAAGAAGAGAAAGAAAATGAAGAAGCGGTGGAAGAGGCGCGCAAGATACAAAAAAAGAAAAACATATGTGGCAAAGAAAAAAAAAAGACAAGAGACCCCAGTGTGTTTTTTGGCTCCAATGTGGAAGGGGCAGTTATGCCAATCAGCGATATTGTGGACGAAATTGGAGAAGTCGTTATCGCCGGTATGATTCGAAGTGTGGAAGAACGAGAATTCAGTAATGGTGAAAAAATTGATAATTTCTTTTGCTATTACGGATTTTACCGATACGATTCGCTGTCTTATGTTTGTGAAAAAACAAAGGCAGAGGAATTGTCTCTTTCTGAGTTTATAAAGGGCGGAAATTATGTAAAAGTAAAAGGGCATGCTTTTGATGATTATTCAAAGGAACTTGTCATTAAAAACATAGATGGTGCCAAAGAAATTGATGATTTCCGCGTTGGCAGAAAAAGACGAGGCACCGGTAAAACGTGTGGAACTTCATGCACATACGCAGATGAGTGATATGGATGCGGTGGTAGACTGTCAGAAATTGGTAACAAGAGCGCAGGAGTGGGGACACCCTGCCATTGCAATTACTGACCATGGTGTTGTTCAGTCTTTTGCGGATGCTGACCATGCCATTAAAGATGATAATTTTAAGGTGATTTATGGCTGTGAGGCGTACTTAGTAGACGATTTGGACGATACCGTTGTCAATGAAGAAGGGCAGACTTTGCAGGATTCGTTTGTTGTCTTTGACTTGGAAACAACTGGTTTTTCGCCAACGAGAAACCGCATTATTGAAATTGGTGCGGTGAAAGTGGAAAAGGGTAAAATCACGGACCGCTTCAGTACATTTGTAAATCCGGAGGTAGCAATTCCACCGAGAATTACTGACGTGACAAGTATTACGGATGACATGGTAAGTGATGCGCCAAAAATCGAGTCGGTACTTCCGGAATTTCTTGACTTTGCGAGGGGTGTGTGTTAGTTGCCCACAATGCCGGATTTGACTATAGTTTTATCTGCAAAAAAGGAGCCGAGCAGGGCAGAGATATTCATTATACGGTTGTAGATACGGTTGGTGTGGCACGTGTGTTATTTCCACATCTGGCGAAATATACGCTTGATAATGTGGCAAAGACGATGAAGATTTCACTTGTGAATCACCATCGCGCGGTCGAAGATGCTGAGGCAACTGCGGAAATTTTTTGAGAAAATGATCCGAATGTTAGAAAAACAGGGCATTACAGATTTGAAGGCGTTATATGAGAGGACGCATTCGGCACCGGAAATCATTAAGAAAAAGCCGAGTTATCATGCGATTATTCTTGCAAAAAAAATGAAGTTGGACGTGTGAATTTGTATCATCTGGTATCAATGGCACATTTGGATTATTATGCCAGACGTCCACGTATTCCAAAGAGTCAGTTAATGAAATATAGGGAAGGATTGATTCTTGGTTCGGCATGTGAGGCGGGCGAACTGTACCGTGCACTGTTAGATGATGCAGACGAGGAGAGAATTGAAGAATTGGTGGATTTCTATGATTATCTGGAAATTCAGCCGATTGGCAACAATGAATTTATGTTTGACAAGGAAAAAGGTGCCTACGCAAACATCAATACATGGGATGATTTAAAGGAAATGAATCGCCGGATTGTAAGGCTTGGCGAAAAATATAACAAGCCTGTCTGCGCTACCTGTGATGTCCATTTCCTTGACCCGGAGGATGATATTTACCGTACAATTCTGCTTGCCGGTAAAAAGATGGATGATGGTAAACAGCCGCCACTTTATTTTAGAACAACTGAGGAGATGCTCTCGGAATTTTCCTACTTAGGAGAGGAAAAAGCAGAAGAAGTTGTTATAACGAATACGAATTTGATTGCCGATCAGATTGAGAAGATATCGCCGGTATTTCCGGATAAATGTCCGCCGGTTATTGAAAATTCCGATCAGGAGCTTCGTGATATTTGTTACAATAAGGCGCACAGTATGTACGGGGAAAATTTACCGGTGCAGGTTTCGAGCGGCTGGAGAGGGAGTTAAACTCCATTATTTCCAACGGATTTGCCGTAATGTATATTATTGCACAGAAGCTTGTGTGGAAATCGAATGAGGATGGGTATCTTGTTGGTTCGCGTGGTTCCGTTGGTTCTTCTTTCGTTGCTACAATGTCCGGTATCACAGAGGTAAATCCGCTTCCGGCACATTATTACTGCGAAAAATGCCATTATTCGGATTTTGATTCGGACGAGGTAAAAGCGTTTGCCGGCAGTTCCGGATTTGATATGCCGCCGAAGAAGTGTCCGAATTGCGGGGCAGAACTTGTGCGCGATGGACATGACATACCGTTTGAAACATTCCTTGGATTTTACGGGGATAAAGAGCCGGATATTGATTTGAACTTTTCCGGTGAATACCAGAGTAAAGCCCATGCATATACGGAAGTTATTTTTTTGGTGCCGGACAGACATTCCGTGCCGGTACGGTAGGTACACTTGCGGATAAGACGGCATACGGTTATGTGAAAAATTATTTTGAGGAGAAAGGAATTCCTAAGCGGACGGTGGAAATTGAGCGTCTGTTGGAGGGGCTGTGTTGGCGTGCGCCGTACGACCGGACAGCATCCGGGAGGAATTGTTGTACTTCCAATGGGATGGACAATTGACACGTTTACACCGGTGCAGCATCCGGCAAATGACCAGACAACATCCATTATTACAACGCATTTTGATTATCATAAGATTGACCATAACCTGTTAAAACTTGATATACTCGGACACGATGATCCTACCATTATTAAGATGCTTGAGGATTTGACCGGTGTCAATGCCTTAAATATTTTCCGCTCGATGATGAGCAGGTGTTGTCGTTGTTTAACAATACATCGGCACTGGGTGTTACGCCGGATGATTTGATGGGACTGGATTTGGGAAGCCTTGGTGTGCCGGAGTTTGGTACGGAATTTGTTATGCAGATGCTTCGTGATACGAAACCGAAAAACTTTTCGGACCTTGTGCGTATTTCCGGTTTGTCACATGGTACGGATGTGTGGCTTAATAATGCGCAGTATTTTATTGCAAGAGGTGACTGTACACTGTCTACCGCAATCTGTACGCGTGATGATATTATGACGTATTTAATACACACAGGCGTGGAAGACGGCACGGCATTTAATATCATGGAAAAAGTTCGTAAAGGACTGGTGGCGAAAGGAAAAGTGCCACAGTGGGAAGAATGGAAGGAGACAATGAAACAGGCGGGAGTACCGGATTGGTACATTGAATCCTGTGGAAAGATTAAGTACATGTTCCCCAAAGCTCATGCGGTTGCCTATGTCATGATGGCATTTCGTATCGCATATTTTAAGGTGTATTATCCACTTGCTTATTATGCGGCTTTCTTCAGCATTCGCGCAAAGCATTTGACTATGAGTTGATGTGTCAGGGAAGAGAGCGGTTAGAGACGACGATGAAAGACTACAAAAAGCGTTTGTCCGCAAAGCAGCTGTCTCCCAAAGAAGAAGCAGCGTATGGCGATATGAAAATTGTTCAGGAAATGTATGCCAGAGGCTATGAATTTATGCCGATTGATATATTTCAGGCAAAGGCGAAACATTTCCAAATTATTGACGGGAAACTTATGCCGGCATTAAATACAATTGATGGTATGGGGGATAAGGCGGCAGAAGGTGTTGTGGAAGCCGCAAAAGATGGCCCGTTTACTTCATGTGAAAACTTTAAAACCCGCAGTAAAGTCAGCGGAACGATTGTGGATAAGATGCGGGAGATGGGAATGCTCGGCGACCTCCCGCTCAGCGACCAGATGTCATTGTTAGATTTTATGTGATAACTATTCGTCCTTTTTTCAACTTCCGTCCTTTGAGGATGGAGCGGATACCAAGGACGGTCAGCAAAACATAAAAAAACGAGTGATATGAAAAATTCCCGGTCAAAGGTAAAGCCGGTTTTTGTGTATTTCTGTATATCAAAATACAGACAGATGCCCACACAGACAAAGCAGATGAGAGCACTGCGCGTGTAAGTGGCTGATTCGCGGTCGTTGGAAGAACGCATCGTATCCCTTCTTTCTTAAATATAATAAATGTAAGGCGGCTTTTGCCGCCTTTTTAGTATATTGTCAGAGGGGAGAATTGTCAAGATTAGCGAATCTGATTAATCGACTGAAAAAATAGCTTTAATATGTATTTTTGCTTTTTTTCAAAAAAATAAAAAAGTACTTGCAATTTGTTTTCGTCTGTAGTATGATATCAATTGTTGATGGTCCGTTGGTCAAGCGGCTAAGACGCTGCCCTCTCACGGCAGAAACAGGGGTTCGATTCCCCTACGGACTACTTTTTTTACTTTATTAAACATATTGAAATTTTTCTTTTGGAGAAAGGTCAGGGAGACCTTTCTTTTTTTTTGTGGAAAATATCATATATAGATCACCCCCTTTTAGAATAGAATAATTCATCAATTTCATATAATAGTACATTTATATTGGCTCTGACAGTATATATAATATATTATCGTAGATATAATACATGCGAAGGAGGTATTACTTATCATGAGAAAAACAAAGGTGGTACTCGCCGAGGTTCTCACAGCGGCAATGGTTATTAGTTCATTTGCCGGAGTACAGGGGATTACATCAGAGGCGGCTGCCAAGCCGAAACTATCAAAAAAGAGCGTATCAATTACGGTTGGGAAGACAAAAAAAAGATTACCATAAAGAACGCGAAGAAGTATAAAGTATCATGGAAGATGAAAAGTAAAAAAGACTGCATCTTTCAAAAGAGCGGTAAATATGCAGTGAAAGTGACGGCAAAGAAAGCCGGTAAGACTACTTTGACAGCAATAATTAAAAAAGGTAAGAAAACAAAGAAGCTGGTTTTGTAAAATTACGGTGAAAAAGAAAGCACCTAAAGTGACTAAGACCCCGGTGAATACGCCGACAACATCACCTTCCAATGCGCCAAAGACAACGGAAGTGCCGACAGCTAAACCGACGGCAACCGCAACTGCCGAACCACAGGATACGACACCGGCAATGAAAGAAATTTTTAAAGGTGTGATTGACAATGTCGGAACATGTTTGACTTATAACCAGACATGGAATAAGCGTAAGGAAATGCAGGATGCAAGTACCATGGAATTTGTCGACAAACATTTCAATAGTTTTACATTGGAAAATGAAATGAAGCCGGATAACATGCTGAATAAAAAGACTACAATTTGTTGCAGATGCCAAGGCAAAAGGATATGTGATTAGTGACGATTACAAGGAATCCACAGTTCCGGAACTTACATTGAAACGATTGATGGTGTACTTTGCAATTGCCAAACAGCATAACATCCGTATGCGTGCACATACCTGATGTGGCATCAGCAGACACCAACATGGTTTTTTTAAGAAGAATTACGATGATAACGAGGCGGTTGTAGATGAAGCAACGATGAATGCCCGTCTTGAGTTTTTCGTTCGAACAGTAATGCGATATACGATGCAGAAAGAAAAAGAATTGACCGGAGAAGTTGGTTCAATCGTATATGCATGGGATGTGTTAAATGAATACATTCATCGTTCGAATGCTGCCGCAGCGACAACATGGGTTAGTGTATACGGTGATATGGGATTGAAGCCTACGTATGTAAAAAGCAGCGTTTGAATATGCTTATGATGAATTGAAGAAGCAAAATGTTCAGAATAAAGTTACTTTGTTCTACAATGATTATGACACATATTTTAGTGTAGACGATGAACTTGCGCTTATTTCCTATATTAATGAAGGAGAGGAAGCGAAAATCTGTGGCGGTATCGGTATGCAGAGCCACGTGGATATTAAGCGTCCGACTCGAAGAATATGGAATGCATTAAAAGCATTTATTAATGCAGGACTCGAAGTTCAGATTACGGAACTTGATATTACGATTAATTTTGATACGGACGATACGGATGGAAGAACGCCGACATATGCTTATAAAAATGAAAAGGAAACCGATGCTGACCAAGCTGCCTTTACGAAAGATTTTATTAAGCAGATTGTAGATATTCAGAAAAACCGTGACAAGACCATAAGCCCGAAAGGAATTACCGGCATTACGGTATGGGGAATCAGCGATCAGACATCCTGGCGCGGCAGTTGTAAGCCATTGTTCTTTTACAAGAAAGAGCGTTAGAGTTAAGGACGAGACAAATCGGTAAGTACAAAACGGTATATTCTTATGTGCCAAAGAAGTCTTATGAGGCAATGATTGAAGCATTAAAATAAAAAAGTTCTTGCCAAACATAGGAAATTGTGTTACTTTATTATATGAAGATACTGTTAATTGATATGAGTGGACTTTGGTCCACTCATTCTTTTCGTGTAGATTCAAATACAGACGGAAGTCATTCCGGCTAAAGAAAAAAGAGGTTTTGAATTGAGTAAACATCAGGACTATGTACAAAAGACAGAGGCTTTAGTAGAGCCAATTCTGCAAAAACACCAATTTGAACTGGTAGATGTGGAATTTGTCAAGGAAGCGGGAAGCTGGCATCTTCGGGTTTATATTGATAAGGAAGGCGGCATTACGATTGATGACCTTACCCTTTGTAAATCATGAGCTGAGTGATGAGATGGACAAAGACGATTTCATTGAGGAATCTTATATTTTGGAAGTCAGTTCGCCGGGATTACTGCGTCCGTTTAAGAAGCCGAAAGACTTTATGAGAAACATCGGTGAGGATGTGGAGATGAAATTGTTTTCACCGGTTACATGGGAAGAAAAAGGTAAAAAATATTCAGCCAAAGAATTTGTTGGTGTATTGAAGGAGTATCGGGAAGATACGGAGACGATTGTTCTTTCAATGGATGACAGAGAGATGGAAACGCCGGTCAAAAGAAATTGCGCTGATTCGCAAATATATAACTTTTTAAGTCGTTGCAGACATACGATAGAATGATTGAATAGGAGGATAATAGAAAAAATGAAAAAGACAGCAGCAAAGAAAGGAAATCCGAATTAATTGAGGCATTAAATGCCATTGAGAAAGAAAAGGATATCAGCAAAGAGATTTTGCTTGAGGCTATTGAAAATTCACTTGTGGCAGCATGCAAAATGAGTATGGAAAAGCGGATAATATCCGTGTGAATTTAGACCGTGAGACAGGCGAGTTCCATGTGTATCAGGATAAGGTTGTCGTAGAAGAAGTAGAGGATGCCATGCTTGAAATGTCTCAGACAGAGGCAGAGGTGAAATATCCGGGAACCGGACTTGGTGAGACCGTCAGTATTGAGGTGACACCGAAAAACTTTGGACGTATTGCAGCCCAGAAAGCAAAACAGGTTGTTGTTCAGAAAATTCGTGAAGAAGAAAGAAAAGTGCTGTTTGAACAGTATTATGAAAAAAGAGCATGATATTGTAACCGGTATGGTACAGCGTTATAACAATGGAAATTATAATGTAAATATTGGCAAAATTGATGCCGTACTTTACCAAACAGGAGCAGGTTCCAAGTGAGCACTTTGAGGCACATGACAGAATTAAACTTTATGTAACAGAAGTAAAAGATACACCAAGAGGACCGAGAATTGTGATTTCACGTACACATCCGGAACTGGTAAAACGTTTGTTTGAATCCGAAGTTGCTGAAATTCAGAGTGGTGTTGTGGAAATTAAAAATGTATCCCGTGAAGCAGGTTCCCGTTCTAAGATTGCGGTTTACAGCAACAATCCTGATGTGGATGCCGTAGGTGCCTGTGTTGGTATGAACGGTGCGCGTGTCAATGCTGTAGTTGATGAGTTATATGGAGAAAAATTGACATTGTAGAGTGGAACGAGGATCCGGCTATTTTCATTGAGCATGCTCTCAGCCCATCCCAAAGTCGTATCGGTTACGGTTGATCCTAGCGAAAAAGAGTGCAGAGGTCATTGTTCCGGATTATCAGTTGTCTCTTGCCATTGGTAAAGAGGGTCAGAATGCAAGACTGGCTGCCCGATTGACAGGATATAAAATCGATATCAAGAGCGAAACACAAAGTTTATCGTAAGTTCTTTTATGATATGGAAAGGAGGAATGCGGCATGCAGGAGCGAAAAAAACCACAAAGACAGTGTATTGCCTGCAGAGCGTGCAGGGATAAACAGGATTTAATTCGTGTCGTGAAAACAAAGGAAGGCGAAATTATGTTTGACCGTACGGGACGAAAAATGGCAGAGGAGCGTATCTTTGTGCGAATGAGGAGTGTTTGAAAAAAGCATGGAAAAAGCAACGCCCTAAGCCGGTCATTCGAATGAATGTAAAAAGAAGAAACGTATCTATTGTTAGAAAGGCAGTTAAAAAGATGGTACAGATTAGAAAGGTCCTTGGTTCTTTAGGACTGGCGATGAAGGCCGGCGATGTGGTCAGCGGAGAATTTATGACGGAGAAAGCGATTCGTGAGGGATTGCAAGACTCGTTATAGTCGCCAAAGATGCATCCGGTAATACCAAAAAGAAATTTGCAGATTCGTGTCATTTTACCATGTTCCTTATGTGGAGTTTGGGGACAAAGAAATGCTAGGTAAGGCAATCGGAAAGGAATTCCGGGCGTCTGTAGCAGTGACAAATAGTGGATTTGCAAAAAGCAATTGGCAAGAATTTAGATTTGGAGGTAACAAAGTATGGCAAAAATGAAAATATATGAGATTGCCCGAAGCATTCAGCAGCAGGAAAAAAAAAAATAAAAAGTGGCGATTTGGTAACACTTTTAAATGAGAACGGATTCGAAGTAAAAGGTGCAAACAGCAATATCGAAGACGAAGCAATTGGATTTCTGATGAATTATTTCAAAAGAAAAAAGCGACAGCAAAGGCAGAGCCAAAAGAGGAAGTAAAAAACACCGGTTAAAGAGGAGCCAAAGGTCGAGAAAAAAGAAGAGCCGAAGGTTGAGAAGAAAGTGGAAGAAAAGAAAGAAGAACCTAAGGTAGAAAAGAAGCCGGAGGAGAAAAGCCGGAAGAAAAGAAACCAGAAGAAAAGAAACCGGTAGAGAAGAAGCCGGAAGAGAAAAAGTTTCTTCACAGAAACCTCAGCAGCCAAAGAAAAACGATAATTACCGTAAGCCAAACAATAACGGTCAGGGACGTAACGATAGAAATGACAGAAACGATAGAGACCGCCGAAATGGAAACGGTAATGGTTCCCGTCCGGATAACCGCGGGAATAATGGCAATAACAACGGCCGCCGAAACGACAGAAATGACAGAGACCGCCGCGGCAATAACAATGGACAAAATTCGCGCGGAGATAACCGCCGAAACGGAAACGGTAATGGCAATAATAACCGCGTATTTGAACGTTTCGAGAAGGCACAGAGTGGTTTTGACGGAATTAAGCAGGAGCAGAAAAAACTCCCGCCAGAGAAACCGTAAGAAAGATGATAGAAATAATAAGACTGGCGGATACCGCAAGAGATACAAAAAGAAGAAATGAGCAGAATCCGCTCTAAGAAAGACCCGAACCGTAAGGGTGCTTTCATTAAGCCGGAACCGGTAAAACAGGAGCCGGAAGAAGATATTAAGCAGATTACAATTCCGGAATCTTTAACCATCCGCGAATTGGCAGATAAGATGAAGATGCCGGCGGCAGCTTTGGTTAAGAAATTATTTATGCAGGGTCAGATGGTTTCTCTGAATCAGGAAATCACTTTTGATGAAGCAGAAGAAATTGCTCTTTCTTTCGATATTATTGCGGAACTGGAAGAAAAAGTAGATATGGTAGCAGAACTTCTGAAAGAGGAAGAAGAGGACGAAAGCAAGATGAAAAAACGTCCACCGGTTGTCTGTGTTATGGGTCACGTTGACCATGGTAAGACATCTCTTCTGGATGCTATCCGTAAAACAAATGTAACAGAGGATGAGGCTGGCGGTATCACACAGCATATCGGTGCTTATGTTGTCCGTATTAATGGTGAAAAAATTACATTTTTGGATACACCGGGACATGAGGCATTTACTTCTATGCGTATGCGTGGTGCACAGTCAACAGACGTGGCAGTGCTTGTTGTCGCAGCGGATGATGGTGTTATGCCGCAGACGGTAGAAGCGATTAATCATGCCAAAGCAGCCGGTGTAGAAATTATTGTAGCAATTAACAAAATTGATAAAGAAGGCGCAAACATTGAGCGAGTAAAACAAGAGTTGTCAGAATATGAACTGATTCCGGAAGAGTGGGGCGGAAGTACGATTTTCTGCCCGGTATCGGCACACATACAAAAAAGAAGGTATTTCAAATCTTTTGAAATGATTATTCTGACAGCGGAAGTTTTGGAACTCAAAGCAAATCAAAACGCCGTGCAAGAGGTATTGTAATTGAAGCGCAGCTGGATAAAGGACGTGGACCGGTTGCAACCGTTTTGGTACAGAAAGGTACATTAAACGTTGGTGACCATATTGCCGTAGGAACTGCTTATGGTAAAGTCCGTGCGATGCTTGACCACAAGGGAGAGCGTGTAAAACAGGCAACACCTTCGACACCGGTTGAGATTCTTGGTCTGAATGGCGTGCCAAGTGCCGGAGAAATTTTTGTTGCTACAGAAAATGATAAAGAAGCAAAACAGATTGCACAGGCTTATGTAGACCAGGGTAAAGATAAACTTTTGAGGAAACAAAAGCGAAGAAACTTTCTTTGATGGACTGTTTAGTCAGATTCAGGCAGGTAATGTCAAAGAATTGAACTTAATTATCAAAGCTGATGTGCAGGGCTCTGTTGAGGCTGTAAAACAGAGTCTTGTGAAATTAAGTAACGAAGAAGTTGCTGTACGTGTGATTCATGGCGGCGTTGGTGCGATTAATGAGTCCGATGTAAGTTTGGCAAGTGCATCCAACGCGATTATCATTGGATTTAACATTCGACTTGATAATGCAGCAAAAGAGACAGCAGACAGAGAAAATGTAGATGTGCGCTTGTATCGTGTCATTTATGATGCAATCGAAGATATTGAGGCAGCGATGAAAGGTATGCTTGAGCCGATTTATGAGGAAAAAGTCATTGCTCATGCAGAAGTCCGTCAGACATTCAAGGCTTCCGGTGTTGGTACGATTGCCGGTTCTTACGTTTTGGACGGTAAGATTGAGCGCGGATGTCGTGCACGTATTACGCGTGAGGGCGAGCAGATTTTCGAGGGCGATTTGTCAAGTTTGAAGCGTTTCAAAGACGATGTCAAAGAAGTGGCTGCCGGTTATGAATGTGGTCTTGTATTTGATGGATTTAATGATTTGCAGGAAGAAGACCAGATTGAATGCTACAAGATGGTTGAGGTTCCGAGATAGTCAAATCGTTAGGAACGGAGATGGAAAATGAGAAAAAACAGTGTAAAAAATATTCGTATTAACAGCGAAGTACAGCGTGAAATGAGCCAGATTATCCGCGAAGACATTATGATCCGCGAATTCATCCGATGACTTCGGTGATGGCTTGTGAAGTAACGCCGGATTTGAAATTCGCTAAAATTTATGTGAGCGTTCTCGGCGATGATGAGGCGAAGGAAAAGACGATGGAGGGACTCAAAAAGAGTGCCGCTTACGCCAGACATCAGTTAGCGCACCGTATGAATCTCAGGAATACACCGGAATTAACATTTATTCTGGATACTTCCATTGAGTATGGTGTGGAGATGTCGAAGAAAATCAGCGAGTTGAATCACCGTGATGAGGACGGGGGTGACAGCGAATGAGTCAATTGCTGTCAGCAATAGAAAAAGCAGAAACGATTGCCATTGGTGGGCATGTGCGCCCGGATGGCGATTGTATCGGTTCCTGCATGGGATTGTTCCGGTACATAAAAAAGAATTATCCGGACAAACAGGTCTGTGTTTATGTGGAAGAGATACCGGATGCTTTTGATTACCTAAAGGAGAGGAAGATGCTTTTTGTGAAAAGCCTTCCTATGACCTGTTTATTTCCCTTGACTGCGGAGATGAGGAGCGTCTTGGTGATGCACAAAAAGGTGATGGAAAAAACGCCGTATGTGTTAAATATTGATCACCACATTACAAATACAAAGTTTGGTAATGAAAATGTTGTAAAAAGAAGCAAGTTCAACCTGTGAGATTTTTGTATGGTTTGATGGAGGAAGAAAAGTTAGATGCCGGCATTGCCGGTGCACTCTATACCGGAATCGTCCATGATACCGGTGTGTTTAAACATTCAAACACAACAAAAGAGACTATGGAAATTGCCGGAAAGCTGATTGCTTTTGGAATCCCGTTTGGCAAGATTATCGATGACAGTTTCTACCGAAAAACGTATAAACAGCTTCAAATTATGGGACGCTGTCTGATGGAAAGTGTCCGCATTATGGATGGGCGCTGTTTGTTTTTCTGTTGTGCGTCAGAATGTGATGAAATTGTATGAGGCAAAGCCATCGGACCTGGATGGAATTATTGATGAAATGCGAACGACAGAGGGTGTCGAGGTGGCAATTTTACTTGATGAGAGAGAACCGGGCGAGTTTAAGGTAAGCATGCGCTCGAATGAGATTGTCGATGTCAGTGTTATCGCCCGCTATTTTGGTGGCGGCGGTCACGTAAGAGCGGCAGGCTGTGCCATTAAAGGCTCTGCATTTGATGTAATCAATAATCTGACCGGGCATATTGAAAAACAGCTGGGGTAGTCAAACATGAATGGAATTATTAATGTGTATAAAGAGCGTGGTTTTTACTTCTCACGATGTGGTGGCAAAACTGCGCGGTATTCTTCATATGAAAAAAATAGGGCATACCGGAACGCTCGACCCTGATGCGACCGGTGTGTGCTTCCTGTATGCCTAGGGAAGGCAACGAAAGTCTGTGGGCTTCTCACGGACAAGGATAAGACTTATCGTGCAGTTGTAAAATTAGGTGTCATGACAAATACTGAGGATATGACAGGAGAAATCCTTGCCAAACATCCGGTGTCGGTTACGAAAGAGCAAATTGAAAGGGCAGTTTCTAAGTTTGTGGGTGAAATCGAACAGATTCCGCCGATGTATTCTGCCATAAAAATAAATGGCAAGAAACTTTATGAATTGGCAAGACAGGGGAAAGAAGTTGAGCGGAAAGCCCGCAAGGTGACAATTTACGGAATTAAAGTGTTGTCGATTGATTTTTCGGAAAATGAATTTACGATGGAAGTAAGCTGTTCCAAAGGAACGTATATCCGTACACTCTGCAAAGATATTGGAGAGTTCCTTGGGTGCGGTGCGGCGATGAAAACTCTTGTGCGCACTCGTGTTTCTGAGTTTTTTTTTAGAGCAGGCACTTACGTTAGGGCAGATAGAGCAGGCAGTAAAAGAGGGAAAGATACAGGATTATCTGATTCCGATTGATGCCATGTTTTCAGATTTAAAAAGACTGTGTGGTATCGGATGAAGCGTTGCGCCTTTTACTTAACGGAAACTGCATTGCAAGAAAAGATACTTCATATCAGACCCCAAAAAGACAAAGAGCAGGTAAGAATGTATTCCATGGAGAATGAATTTTATGCGATTTACGAATACCGCCAAAAGGAGGATAAGTATTTCGTAGTGAAGATGTTTTAGAATAGAGGAATGACGTATGAAAATAATACGAAATTTAGAGTTTCAGGGAAAACAGACAGCGGTTTGTATCGGCAAATTTGACGGGATTCATAGAGGACACCGTCTGCTGATTGAACAGGCAAAAAAAGAAAACAAACCGATTGTTATGATTTCGTTTTCCGTGGATGAAGCGAAGGTTTTGTATACGCCTTATGAAAAAGAAAAAATTAGCAGAATATTTAGGAATCGACTGTCTGCTTGAGATTCCTTTGACAAAGGAATTTTGCAGCCAGACACCGGAGGAGTTTGCAAAAAAATTATTGTGCGATACCTGCGATGCTGCATCGGTCATCGTTGGCAGTGATTTTCGCTTTGGCGCCGGCAGAAGCGGCGATACAAAATACACTGCAGCAGTTAGGGAAGAAAAACTTGGTTTTTCGGTAACGGTTCTTTCTAAATTGGAATTAGGCGGTGAAGTTGTGAGCAGTACCAGAATCCGCTCGTTGATTGGAACCGGTAAGATGGAACAGGCAAATGAACTTTTTTAGGGGACGCCTTATTTTCTTACCGGTGTAGTACGAAAGGGAAATCAGCTGGGACGGACGATGGAAACACCAACGGCAAATATATACCCGGATGCTCATAAAGTGCTGCCACCATATGGTGTGTACGCGGTTTTCGTTGATGTTGAAGGAAAAAGATATAGAGGAATTTGTAACCTTGGAGTAAAGACCGACCATCCCCGGTGAGAATGAAGTCGGCTTTGAGGTTTGGCTGTTTAATTTCTCCGGTGATTTATATGACAAAGAATTAACAGCATACTTTGTCTCATTTTTTGCGGGAAGAGAGAAAGTTTGCTTCTCTTACGCAATTAAAAAAGAACAGATTACAAGAGATACGGTTTTGGCGAAGCAAATACTTTCTCAGAAAGAGAGCGAATGGCATCCGGAATCGTTTCTTCACTGAGGTTTGCAAAACCGAGAAGAAAAGTTGGAAGATAGTGGAAAGGAAGATTCTGGTAATATCCCTTTAATGATTTTAACGGCATACCAAGTGTTTGTGCTCTGCGTAATATTTCTTCTTCAGTCTGTGGTCCCAAATAACGGATAAGCACATATAACCCGGCATTGTCGCCGGATATTTCAAGAATTTTTCAGGGAAATACTTCTGCAGTTGTTCCATCATGCAGTCGTGTTTCCCTTTGTATATTTTTCTCATGCGGTTTAAGTGTTTTTCAAAGTATCCCTGTTTAATAAAATCGGTTAAAATTGCCTGCTCAATACGTGAAACCGGGCAGGAGTAATTGTCAATCAGACGTTCAAAACGTGGCAGCAATGCCATCGGTAACACCATGTAACCGGTTCTTATAGCAGGTGAAATGGCTTTGGAAAATGTTCCGATATAGATGACCTTTCCTGCTTTGTCTAAACTTTGCAGCGCGGGAATCGGTTTTCCTTTATAGCGGAATTCGCTGTCGTGGTCATCCTCCAAAATATAGCGGTTTTCTTTCTTTTCTGCCCAGTGCAGAAGCTTTTGTCTGGTGGAAACCGGCATAACACTGCCGAGAGGAAACTGATGACTTGGCGTTACATAGCAGATGTCCGCGTTTGTTTTTGCAAGTGCCAAAACATCCATGGTGTTTTCCTTTAGCGGAATATCCAAAATGGAATAACCATTGGTCGAGAGAACCTGACGTGCACTCAAATATCCGGGGTCTTCCATGGCAAATATGGTTTCCCTTGAAAAAAGGATGCAGAGCATCTGAAGAAGATGGAAAGTCCGGCACCGATGATAATTTGTTCCGGGCGGCATATAACCCCACGGGAGCCACGAAGATAATTCGCAATTGCCTGACGAAGCGGCAAATCCCCTTTGGCATCACCGGCACTGAAATTGGATGGTAAATCCAGCTGGTTTTTTCCGATGGATTTCCAAATCGAATAAGGAAAATGTTCTAAATCAATGGAATCCGGGTTAAGATCAAAGCGTACCGGTGGTGCTTCCTTTGTGTTTTTCATTATTTTTTTTTTGTGGAGCAGAAGTCGGGATTTGCTTTAAATGCGTAACGTGGTTTGCAAAATATCCCTGTCTTGGGCGGGCGTCCAGATATCCTTCGGCAACCAACTGGTCGTAGGCGGTATCCACCGTGCTCCGGCTCACATTTAGGTTCGCGGCTAAATTACGCGCCGATGGCAGTTTTTTTCTTCTGCAGCAATATTTCCGTTCAATATCTCTTTGCGGATGTATTCATAAATCTGTATATAAAAAGGTTTTTAAGTCGGTATTATCAAAAAGTGGTATGGTTATCATATAAAAAGTCCTCCTAGTTAAGCATACCAATAGTATATCAAATGAAAGGACAGGAGGCAAATGATATATTATTACCGACTGCTAGCATAATTTGTAGCGCGTGATGCTTGACCAATTCGGTGGGAAATGCATTGCTTTGAAAGTTTGTCTCTTTGGGATTGAGAGGTTGCTTTTGTAAAAGTGTTAAATAATTGGGTTAGTTTCCTCTTGAAAATTATAAAATCCTCTGTGTCAAGCATATATCGAAATGCTATTAATAATGCAAATACATCGTGTTTGCCGTAAAAGATATTGAGGTACCTTTTTGAGGAATGCCAAGTTTTTTATGTAATACAGTGTCAGGTATTTCAAAGCGTGTTTGGAAAGAAAAAAAGTCGCTCGTTATGTGCACATAGATTACGAAATATAGTAAAAATCCTTAAATATTGGATTAATTCTTTTTTCTGTAATGTTGTCATAATGGATACTGATTTTAGATTTTATGCTAGGGTGCATAAAGGAGTACATTTTGGAAGTTTGTCCCATGGTAAGAGTTTTCATTATTACCCACAATGGAACATTTCCATAGGTGTTTCGCTGATATACAACATAATTGTGTTCTGTGTTTTTGTGGCCTCATATGTTAATTTAGAAATTAGTTTTGAAATATGATAACGATTTGTTTTAGAAATATTATAGTTTGCAGAGTTTAAATATGCTGCTTGATTTTCAGAAAAAACTTCGCAGAAAGAATAGGAAATCAGCGAACGGATTTTTGCTCAATATGGCAAATATATTTAAAAAACAAGCGAACGAAGATTTTCATCGAAGTCGTATAAGGCAACAATATCTGTAAAGTTTGTACCTTTTTCGTAAGTTCTTGTCATTGGATTGTAAAATATATCCTTGTAGCCATCAATTAAAAGTAATAGCCAATGTTTAGTAATTTGTTTTTGGCATAGGATAGATTGGAAATATTAAGATGCTTTTTTTTGAATTAGGTTATTTAATTGTTCAAAGTATGTAATAAAAGGTTTCGTTAATTTCTTTTGCATAAAATCCTCCCATAAAATTTTGGTATAAAAAGGAAGGCCCGCAGGTCTTCCTTCCGGTCGCAGGCATCGCAAGTTTCTGCAACCTAATCACTACAGACATATTATCACACATATCCGCCAAATGCAAGCAGTATATGTGATAAATCTGCAATAATAATATATGCATGAGCGGATGTTTTAATACAAATTGCCTTTACCTCTATTTTTTTTGCTATACTAAAGCGGTAGAATCTATGTATAAAGAAATGGAGATGAATACCCGGATGAAAAAAACAGATAATTTTTGATATGGATGGTGTTCTGTTTGATACAGAAAATCTCGTCTTTTCATGCTGGAAATTTGCTGCCGGTAAATTTATGCTGACCGGTATTGAGGATGTTTTTTATCAGGTGATTGGCGTGTCATCGGAAGGAACAAAAAAGGTATTTTCCAAAACGTATGGCGATAAATTAGATTATGCACAGTTTCGTGAGGAGACGCACCGAATGTTTGATGAAAAATAGAGAAAAACGGTGTGCCGTTAAAAACCGGTGCAAAGAGAACTATTGCAGTTTTTGAAGATTAATGGATGGCGGGTTGGTCTGGCTTCCTCGACACGTGTTCAGCGTGTGGAAGAAATGTTAAAAGCGACGAATTTATATGATTTCTTTGAGGTTATAGTTGGCGGTGACATGATAGAAAAAAGCAAACCGGAACCAGACATTTACTTAAATGTATGTGAAAAGATGAAAAGAAATCCAAAGGACACATATGCAATTGAAGATTCACACAATGGTGTCCGCTCGGCTGCTGCGGCTGGACTTAGAGTACTGCACGTGCCGGATATGTTAAAGCCAACAGAAGAAATGGAACAATTGTCTTACATGATTTTCCCGGATTTGATTGAAGTAAGAGAGTATCTTGCGAAAAATGCCTAAATAAAAAATCCTCCTGCAAATATGCGGGAGGATTTTTGTATCCTATTCTGATTTTTATTAAACTTCAAACAGCATATCACCGTAAGATGGTACCGGCCAGTACTCTTTATCAACAATCATTTCCAACTCATCGATTGGTGCACGTAAGTCTGCCATTGCGGTAAATACGGTGTCACGGAAGAATTCAGCCTGTTCTTTTCCTTCTTCCATAGCATTTGCTTTCTTATCTGCATCTTTCAAAGCATACAGAGCAGTCTGTGCTTTTGCAAGGAGAGAAGAGCATGTAGTAAGCAAATCTTTCTGAACGGACAAGTCTGCTTCTGCACAAGCAGCAGAAATGCTGTTAATTGAATCACCAAGACTTGTTACATAACTAATGATGGCTGGGATATATTCCTTAGAAGCCATATGAATCATTGTCTTAGCTTCGATGTTGATTGCTTTTGTAAGCTTCGTAGTTAATCTCTGCACGAGACTCAAGCTCAGTCTTTGTATAAACATGCTGTCTCTCAAACATCTCGATGGTTTTTGGATAGAGAAGAGAAGCAGTTGCATCTACCATTGTTTTTACGTTTGGAAGACCACGTTTTTTCAGCTTCTGCAATCCACTCATCGGAGTAACCGTTTCCGTTAAAGATTACTTTCTGATGTTCTTTCAATGTAATATAAATAAATAATTTCATCTACAGTCTTATCTAAGTCATCTGCTTTTTTCCATGCGGTCAGCCATACTCTGAAGTACATCAGCAACTGTTGCATTAAGTACGGTATTTGCAAGCAATTGACATGGAAGAAGCAACCATACGGAACTCAAATTTATTTCCGGTAAAAGGCAAATGGTGATGTACGGTTACGATCAGTTGCATCCTTTTTAATTGGTGGGATGGTGTGTGTACACCGATATCCATTTTGCTCGCCCTTATTACTGTGAGTAGCAGTACCATTTTGTAAAATCTGCTCTACGATATCCTCTAACTGCTCGCCGAGGAAAATAGAAATGATAGCCGGAGGTGCCTCATTTGCACCAAGACGATGGTCATTTCCAGGATTGGAAGCAGACATACGTAACAGTGCGGCATTATCATCTACAGCAGCGATAACAGCGGATAAAAACAGAAGGAACTGTTTGTTATCATATGGTGTTTTACCGGGACTTAATAAGTTCTTTCCTGTATTAGTAACCAAAGACCAGTTATCATGTTTTCCGGAACCGTTTACGCCGGCAGATGGTTTTTTCGTGAAGAAGACACTCAAAATTGTGACGGCGTGCCACTTTTTTCATTGTCTCCATAACTAACTGGTTGTGGTCAGTTGCAATGTTTGCTGTGCTGTAAATCGGAGCCATCTCATGCTGAGCAGGAGCCACTTCGTTATGCTGTGTTTTTGACAAAATGCCAAGTTTCCACAATTCATCATTTAATTCACGCATAAATGCTGCCTGACGCTCATGGATTGTACCAAAGTAGTGGTCATCCAATTCCTGTCCTTTTGGCGGCATATGTCCAAACAATGTACGACCGGTAAAGATTAAGTCGTCACGCTGTAAAAACTGCTCTCTGTCAATTAAAATATTCCTGCTCCGGTCCTACAGAACATTTTACATTGGTAACATCCTCATCGCCAAAAAAGTTCAGAACGCGGACAGCCTGTTTGCTGATTGCTTCCATCGAGCGGAGAAGAGGAGTCTTTTTGCCGTCAAAGTGCCTCTCGCGTATAAGAGGAGAATGCGGTAGGAATACAAAGAAGCGTACCGATTGCATCCTCACGGAGAAATGCCGGTGATGTACAATCCCATGCAGTATAACCTCTAGCTTCGAATGTAGCACGGAGTCCGCCGGATGGGAAAGAAGAAGCATCTGGTTCACCTTTAATCAATTCTTTACCGGAGAACTCAAGTACAGCGTGTGCATTGGATTCCGGACTTAAGAATGAGTCATGTTTTCGGCTGTTACACCGGTCATTGGCTGGAACCAGTGGGTATAATGAGTAGCACCGTTTTCAATGCCCATTCTTTCATTGCATGAGCAACCACGTTTGCTACTTCAGGAGCCAGCTCCTCACCATTTTCAATGGTATCCCTCAACTGGGCGTATGTCTTCTTTGGCAGGTATTCCTGCATGACATCGTCGTTAAAAAACTTTTGTTCCAAAAACATCTTCGATTACATTTTTTTTGCATAGTTAATTCCTTCCTTCCCATGTTATTTGAATTGCAGACGCCTGACAAAAAAGAAAGGTGTCCCCATGAATGAGAACACCTTCGTTCTTGTAAAACGTACTATGCGTATACCATATCATGTTTACTTTCAAAAAGTAAAGAGTTTTTTTTGAAAATATTTTTATGATAGGCAAAAGATATCCATCCATTGATTCAACACTTGTTCTATTGTATCAGAAAAACAGGATTTTTCAATGCTTTCTGACAGGAAAACCTCGGTTTTCTGAAAAAGTTTATTATTTATATAGAAAAAATGCTTCCGATGGGTGTGTTTTTTTCGTATTGGCGCACAAAGTGCAGTCGGAATCCGGTATACGATTTTCAAAGAATCAAAGGAAGCAATGTAAGTGTTTCTTTCGGGATAATCGGTTTGAAGATACAAACTTTTTTGCCATCCTTACCGGGATTTTGGCAAGGGCAAGGTTTTTGAACCGGAAGCGGTGTTTTCTGAAAATAAAAAACCATAATCCATTAAACTTTTTGTGTCCTCCACTTGAACGATTTGTTTGGCGGCCATCCGCTGGCGAGAACACAACTGGTAAGCGTGATGCCGTTTTTTTCTTTGCGGCTCCGACAAAACAGTAACCGGCTTTTCCGGTAAATCCGGTTTTGATACCGAGCGCGCCTTCATAATAAGAAAGGAAAGCGTCATGGTTTGTCAGACTGTAGTGGTACTTTCGGAGCAGTCTGAAAAAAGAATGAGATTTTGTCTGCACCAGAGAAAGGAAGTCTTTGTTTTTTTATAGCATAGGAAGCGAGCTTACACATATCCGAAGCAGTGCTGTAATGACCATTTGCGTCGAGTCCGTTTGGTGTGATAAAATGAGTCGAAGACATGCCAAGTTTTGCCTTCTGATTCATTTTGCTGCGAAACCGGAAACAGAGCCGCCAAGGTGTTCGGCAATTGCGACTGCCGTGTCATTGTGGGATTCCAGCATGAGAGAGTACAAAAGATCTTTCATATAATACTGTCTTCCAGGCTGCATACCAAGATGGACTTTTGGCATCCCGGCTGCCTTTTTTGCTTGCAATGACCACATCGTTAAAAACTTATTTGACTCCAGTGCTAAAAAAAGGGCGGTCATGATTTTGGTGGTACTTGCCATTGGCATTTTTTGTCCGTGTTTTTACTATATAGAATGCGATGGGAACCGGCATCCATCAGGCAGGCATAGGAGGCGTGTAAAATAAGTGGATTTGGTGTCTGCTCCATGGCGTTGATTTGAATGACAGGCTCCGGCAGAACAGGAACAAAATCCGAAGAATCGGTGGAGCTAAATTGTCTGTCCCACAGAATATGGAATGCGGTCAGGGCACATAATAAAAGGATGGCAAAGCATTTTTTTGTTTCATAAAAAGGCCACCAGACATTTTTTTTTTTACAGTATATGAGGAATTTGAAAAAATAATTCAAATAGTTGTTGCCAAGGGGTTGAAAAAGCGTTACAATTACAATTGGATAAAATTTGAGTTTTATATAAACAATAATACAGAAAGTGGAGGGCTGCAAATGAGTAACTCAGCAAAATTATCAGCAAGAGAACGTATCGAATCTCTCGTTGATGCCAACAGTTTTGTTGAAATCGGTGGCATGATTACCAAACGTAATACCGATTTTAACATGCAGGAAAAAGCAGTGCCGGCAGACGGTGTGTGATTACCGGTTACGGTGTTGTAAATTCAAATCTGGTCTATATCTACAGTCAGGATGTAACCGCCTTGAATGGTTCTGTAGGTGAGATGCACGCGAAGAAAATCGCCGGAATTTATGAGATGGCGATGAAAGCGGGCGCACCGGTTATCGGACTGATTGACTGTGCCGGTATCCGGGTACAGGAGGCGATGGACGCATTGGCCGGATTTGGCGACATTTACATGGCGAAAGTGAATGCATCCGGTGTAATCCCTCAGATTAGTGCAGTTTTAGGTTCTTGTGGCGGTGGTGTTGCGATTTCATCCAAATTAGGTGATATTACAATTATCGAAAAAGACAAACGGAAAACTGTTTGTAAATTCACCAAATGCGATTGCAGGAAACCGTATTGAGAAATGTGACACAAGCGATGCTGCATTCCAGGCAGAATGTGGAAATGCGGACATTGTATGTGAGAATGAACAGGAAGTATTTACAACAATCCGCAGCTTAATTGATTTACTTCCGGCAAATGCAGGAGCAGCAGTGGTTGTTGAAAATTCGGATGATCCAAATCGTGTACTGGATGGCTTTGATGGTTATGCAACGGATGCAAAAGCTGCCTTGACACAGATTGCCGATGATACAAAATTTGTGGAATTAAAAGCAGAATATGGAAAAGAAATGGTAACCGGACTTCTTTCCTTAGATGGAGTTACAGTAGGTGCGATTGCAAATGCGAAAGAAGGCATTCTTTCAACTGCCGGCTGTAAGAAAGCAGAGCAGTTTATGTATTTCTGTGACGCATTTAATATTCCGGTTGTTACCTTAACAAATGTAAAAGAGTATGCAGCAGATATGCAGGAAGAAAAAACGATTTCTCAGGCAGTTGCAGATTTGACATATGCATTTGCAAGTGCTGATGTTCCGCGTATTAACGTGATTACAGGTGAGGCATACGGAAGTGCTTATGTGTCAATGAACTCTAAACATATTGGAGCGGATTTGGTTCTTGCCCTAGATTCTGCAAAAGTTGGTGTTATGGATGCCAAAGTTGCAGCGCAGATTCTCTGTGAAGATGAAATTTCACAGGCAGCAAATACCAAAGAAGCATTGGAAGAAAAGGCAAAAGAGTTTGATACACTTCAGGATGGTGCCACAGCGGCAGCAAAGAGAGGTTATGTGGATAATGTGATTTCCGGCAGTGAAATTCGGAAACACTTAATTTATGCATTACAGATGTTCGGAATGAGGTGATAGGATGTTATTGCTTGATTTAGAAAAAGTAAATGCTACCGTGGGTCCCGGTGAGGCCGTAATGAACACCTTGATTGGTATGGGAACGGTATTTGTTGTATTGATTCTTATTTCCATCATTATCTTTCTCTTGAAATATGTGCCAAAGATGTTCGAGAAAAAAAAGAAAGCGGAACCGGAAGCAGCAAAACAGGAGAGACCGGCAGCAAAAAGCTGTAGCAAAACAGGAAGTACCTGTTTCGGATAACACCCAGATTATTGCGGTAATTACCGCAGCGATAGCAGCACAGATGGAAGCTGAGACCGGTGTTTGTGTACCGGCAGACGGACTTGTAATTCGTTCAATAAAAAACGTACGTTCAATTAAGGAGGATATTGACATGAAAAGTTATACAATTACAGTAAATGGAACCGTATATGATGTTACAGTAGAAGAGAAGGCAGGCGGCGCAGCAGCACCGGCAGCACCTGCTCAGGCGGCAGCACCTGCTCCTGCACCGGCACAAGCTCCTGCTCCGAAAGCACCGGCAGCATCCGGTAGTGCTGGTTCTGTTGAAGTAACAGCACCAATGCCTGGTAAAATTCTTGCTGTAAAAGCAGATGTCGGACAGAGTGTAAAGAAAGGCGATGTAATTCTTCTTCTCGAAGCTATGAAGATGGAAAATGAGGTAGTAGCACCTCAGGATGGTACAATTGCAAGTATCAATGTGAACTCTGGTGATATGGTTGAGGCAGGAAATGTACTGGCTACTATGGACTGATTCAGCAAATGAAAAGAACCGGAGGTAAACTAAATGGAAGTAATAGAAAATCTTATTCGACAGACAGCGTTTTTTCCAGGACGGTATTGACTGGAGAAACTATGTCATGATATTGGTTGCTTTTATCTTCTTATATTTAGCAATCAAAAAGGCTATGAGCCTTTGCTCTTACTGCCAATTGCGTTTGGTATGCTCTTTGGCAAATATTTATCCGCTGATTATTCAGGATGGTGGACTGTTAAATTACTTCTTTAAGTTAGATGAATGGAGTATTTTGCCATCGCTGATTTTCCTCGGCGTTGGTGCGATGACAGACTTCGGTCCGTTGATTGCCAATCCAAAGAGCTTTCTTCTTGGTGCGGCGGCACAGTTTGGTATTTTCGCCGCTTATATCCTTGCTCTTTTGATGGGGCTTCAATGGTGGTGAAGCTGCAGCTGTTTCGATTATCGGTGGTGCTGATGGACCGACATCCATTTTCCTTGCCGGCAAATTACAGCAGGGGCATTTGATGGGTAGTATTGCGGTGGCGGCATATTCCTATATGTCACTTGTTCCGATTATTCAGCCGCCTATCATGAAACTTTTGACAACGAAAAAGGAAAGAGAAATCAAGATGGAGCAGCTCCGTCCGGTATCCAAACTGGAGAAATCCTCTTCCCAATTATCGTTACGGTTATTGTATGTCTGATTCTTCCAAGTACTGCACCACTTGTTGGTATGCTTATGTTGGTAACTTGTTCAAAGAATCCGGCGTAGTAGGCCAGTTGACAGAGACAGCATCGAATGCTTTGATGTATATCGTAGTTATTTTGCTTGGTACATCCGTTGGTGCTACGACGACAGGTTCTGCATTCCTTAATGTAGCAACATTGAAAATCGTAGTTCTTGGTCTGGTTGCATTTGCATTCGGAACAGCAGCCGGTGTATTGTTTGGTAAATTAATGTGTTTAGTAACCAGAGGAAAAAATCAATCCATTGATTGGTTCTGCCGGTGTATCGGCGGTTCCTATGGCAGCACGTGTATCCCAGAAAGTTGGTTCGGAAGCAGATCCGACAAACTTCCTTTGATGCATGCGATGGGACCAAACGTAGCAGGTGTTATCGGTACTGCAGTAGCAGCCGGTGTGTTTATGGCAATTTATGGAGTATAAGGAGGATATAGAAAATGGCAGAGATTAAGAAAAAGCCGATTAAAATTACGGAAACGATACTTCGTGATGCACATCAGTCATTGATTGCGACTCGTATGACAACAGAACAGATGCTTCCGATTGTCGATAAAATGGACAAAGTTGGTTACCACTCCGTAGAGTGCTGGGGCGGTGCAACATTTGACGCATCCCTTCGTTTTTTGAAAAGAAGACCCATGGGAAAGACTGCGTAAGTTAAGAGACGGATTCAAAAATACAAAATTGCAGATGTTATTCCGTGGACAGAACATTTTAGGATATAATCATTATGCCGATGATGTAGTAGAGTATTTTGTTCAGAAATCGATCGCCAACGGAATTGATATTATCCGTATTTTTGACTGTCTGAATGATATTCGTAACCTTGAGACAGCGGTAAAAAGCAGCAAACAAAGAAGGCGGACATGCACAGATTGCCCTTTCTTATACACTTGGTGATGCTTATACACTGGATTACTGGAAAGATATTGCAAAGAAAATTGAAGATATGGGTGCGAAATCACTCTGTATCAAAGATATGGCCGGTCTTTTGACACCATATAAAGCAACGGAACTTGTAACGGCATTGAAAGAATCCGTTGAAATTCCGATTGACCTTCATACCCACTATACATCCGGTGTTGCTTCTATGACTTATTTGAAAGCAGTAGAAGCAGGATGTGATATTATTGATACAGCGATGAGTCCATTTGCTCTTGGTACAAGCCAGCCGGCTACCGAAGTTATGGTTGAGACATTCCGTGGAACACCATACGATACCGGACTTGACCAGAATCTTTTATCTGAAATCGCTGAATATTTCCGTCCAATGCGTGAGGAAGCATTGAAAGCGGTCTTATGAATACGAAAGTGCTTGGTGTAAATATCAATACTCTTCGTTATCAGGTTCCCGGCGGTATGCTTTCGAACCTTGTTTCCCAGCTGAAAGAAATGGGACAGGAAGATAAGTATGAGCAGGTGCTTGAGGAAAGTGCCACGCGTAAGAAAAGACTTTGGTGAGCCACCATTGGTTACACCATCGTCCCAGATTGTTGGTACTCAGGCGGTATTAAATGTAGTTTCCGGTGAGCGTTACAAGATGGTAACGAAAGAATCAAAAAACTTTTTTGTCCGGTGAATTTGGACAGACAGTTAAACCATTTAATCCGGAAGTTCAGAAGAAATGTATCGGCGATACAAAACCGATTACATGTCGTCCTGCTGATTTGATCGAGCCACAGCTTAAAAAAAACTTGAGGCAGAATGTCACAGTGGAAAGAGCAGGATGAAGATGTATTATCTAATCCCAAGAAGGGAGATTTTGCCGGAAAAAGTGGGTGTACGCTGCTATGAGGATAAAGGAACGCTTATGTTTCAGTTTTGCCAGATACCAGAATAATCAGGTATTTCATCTTAACTATGCAAAAAGAAGAGGCGAAAAACTATATTCTTTCCGAACTCGTGCCCATTTACCGTCAGATGCAGTTCTTTACAACGGAAAAACAGTATACAATATTGATAAGCAAAAAAGGGAAAATAACAATAAAGGAAAAAAAAAAAAAGTGAAAAAAACCACTTGTTTTATCACATAACCGCAAAAAGAAATATATTTTGCCGGAAAATGAACCAATTCCTTTTCTGATTGAACTTGGAGTTCAGGCAGAAGATGGCAGAATCCGGGATAAAAAACAGAAAAAATTCCGACAGATTAACCGCTTTCTGGAATTTATCAGAGATGTATCCGATAAACTGCCAAAGGATAAAGAATTAACGATTGTTGATTTCGGATGTGGAAAATCTTTATCTTACGTTTGCTATGTATTATTATCTGAAAATCATGAATGGATATCGTGTCCGCATGATAGGACTGGATTTAAAATCCGATGTGATACAACACTGCAATGAGCTTGCCAAGCGGTTTGACTATGAGGAACTTACCTTTTTAGAGGGCGACATCAGCTCTTTTGAGGGAGTGAATCAGGTCGATATGGTCGTGACGCTTCATGCTTGTGATACAGCGACAGATTTTGCGTTAGACAAGGCGATCCGCTGGGGTGCAAAAGTGATTTTATCGGTTCCGTGCTGCCAGCATGAGGTAAATGCACAGTTAAAAAATGACCGAATGCAGCCGATATTTAAATATGGGATTATCAAAGAGCGGATGGCTGCTTTGATGACGGATGCACTGCGGGCAAATCTGCTGGAGCAGGCAGGATATGAAACACAAATATTGGAATTTATTGAATTAGAGCATACACCGAAAAATCTGTTGATACGGGCTGTAAAGACAGATAAAAACAAGGGAATATGGATGCATATAAAAAAGTCTGCGATGAGTTTGGCATTTCGACGACGCTTGCTCGTTTGCAGGAACATGAGGGATGACGGTATGATGCAAAAACCGAAGATTTTAGCTGCCGATAATACGAAGGTGGCGTTGCGATATATGGAAACTATTTTAGGTGACATTTATGATGTAACATTGGTTCAGACAGGAATGAGTGTGCTGGATTGCCTGAAGTCGGAAATTCCGGATTTGATTCTTATGAATGCGAATATGTTTTGGAATGGATGGCTACGAAGTTCTCCGCCGGATAAAAAGAGGATAAAGAAACAAAAAGAAATTCCTGTCATTTTAATGATGAATGTGAAAGATATACAGAGTGAACTTAGGGGATTAGAAGAAGGTGCGATTGACTTTTATTTCGCTTCCCTTTGAACCGCAGGTTTTAAAGGCAAGGATTGCGCATATTGTCGAACTTTCCGTACTCCGAAAACAGCAGGCGCATTTGATCGCGAAACAAAAAGCAGATTGACCGGCTGTTTTTGCAGTCGATGGTTACGATTGCTCACACGGTGGATGCCAAAGACCGTTATGCAAGGAGACATTCGCTGCGTGTTGCGCTCTACTGCAGGGGCATTGCTGCAAAACTCGGTTATTCGGATAAAGAAAAAGAAGCACTTTATTATATTGCGCTTCTACACGACATTGGTAAGGTGTCTACGCCGGATACTATTTTAAATAAGGCTTCAGGACTCACGAAAGAGGAATATGAAAATGTAAAAAAACACGCCGAAATCGGTGCACAGATTGTGCAGAATACGAGATTTGTTCAGGACTTGAGGAAGGTGTGAGATACCATCATGAATGGTATGATGGAAATGGCTATGTCGGAATCTGCGGCGATGAAATCCCTGAGGTGTCACGCATTATTGCGGTGGCGGACGCTTACGAAGCAATGACGGCAGACCGGGCGTATCGTAAACATTTTTCCAAGGAATATGCGATACAGGAGCTTATTCGGGGACGAGGAACGCAATTTGACCCGGAAATCGTAGATGCTTTTCTTGAGCTTTTGGAGGAAGGATTTACGATTGATGAAGACCGGGCGGAGGGTGAATTGAAGGGTGAAGGAGAACTGAATGAGGCAAATGAACTGCTTCGTCAGGTTTTTACTGAAACCGTGCTGGAGACTCAGAGCGAATTGGAACGCGATTCACTGACCGATTTTCTAAACCGTCGGTATTTTGAAGATAAAATAAATAATTATCTGTTGTCTTCGAAATCCTGCGGAACATTTTTTATGATGGATTTGGATAATTTCAAACAGGTCAACGATACATATGGGCATAAAACCGGCGATGAACTGATTCAGGCATTTGCTGATGTTATTCAGGGAAAACACAAGAGATGATGATTTTGTCTGCCGCATGGGCGGGGATGAGTTTGCAGTTTTTTCTTTGAGTTAGAGGAGGAACGTGTCATTTGCAAACGTGCGGAAAGTATTATTAAAGATTTTGCAAAAATCAGAACGGAGATGGGATGCAGTATGTGTTCCGTTTCCATTGGAATCATGACAAAATATTACGGTGGTGAGGAACTGGATTGCGAGCAGTTATATGAAAAAGACTGATCAGGCTTTATATTATGTAAAAATAATGGGAAAAGACGCGTATCATCTGTTTGAATCCATGCCGGAAGATTTGAAAAATAACAGACAGACCGGTTGTCAGATGGATTTAGACCAGTTGATGCGGCAGGTAACCGAAAAGGAAATATCGTCCGGGTGCTTATGCAGTAGAATACGACCGTTTTTCATTTATTTACCAGTTTATTGCTCGAAATGTGGAGAGAAACGGACAGCATGTACAGGTTGTTTTATTGTCCATGGAATTGCCGAAAGATAGAGAAATTTCATTGGAGAGAATTGAAGATTCATTAGTGCTTTTTTGGAGTCAGCCATTGTACGGTCACTGCGCAGAGGAGATGTGACAAGCCGCTTTAGTTCCACTCAGCAAGTGGTTGTTCTTATGGATGCGTCGAAAGAAGATGGTGTGATGGTAGCTAACCGTATTTTAAAAAAATACAATACGCTTGCTAAAGAAGCAGCAATTACAGCACGTTTCGATATTGTGGAGGTGCCACATGCTTTTTTCTAAAAGGACAGAAAAAACGAAGAAAAGGCTTGACAACGCCAGTCAAATACGCTATACTTACTACCTGTAAAAGAAAAAACTTTACAGGTGGTGCTTTTTATGTCGAAGGAAAAATCGTTATCTGAGTTAGATGAGATTGTAGAATTATCGTATTTGTATGATTTTTACGGTGCTCTGCTCAAGGAGAGTAATCGTGTCGTATTTGAGGATTACGTTTTAAGTAATCTTTCATTGAGCGAGATTGCGAAAGAGCGGGATATTACCAGGCAGGGTGTATATGACATTGTAAAGAGATGCCGCACTCGTTTAAAGGGGTACGAAGAAAAACTACATTTGATTGAAAAATTTCAGCTGACAAAGGACAAACTTGGTGAGATTGAAAGTATTGCAAAAGAAAATTTTGATGAACAAACGGCAGGACAGATTACAACACTCGCCGAAGAGATATATGAACTGATATAAAGAAAGGGGGATTACTCGTGGCATTTGATAATTTGACGGCTAAACTTCAAAATGTATTCAAGGGTCTGCGCAGTAAGGGCCGCTTGACGGAAGCAGATGTTAAGGCTGCACTTCGTGAAGTGAAGATGGCTTTGCTTGAAGCAGATGTAAACTTTAAAGTAGTAAAAGCAGTTTGTCAAAGCGGTACAGGAGCGTGCGACCGGGGAAGACGTGCTCAATAGTCTTACGCCCGGACAGACCGTTATTAAATATGTAAATGAAGAACTGGTCAAGATGATGGGAGAAACAACCACAGAAATTGACCTTCTTCCCGGTAATGAGATTACGGTTATTATGATGTGGGTCTCCAGGGTGCCGGTAAAACGACTACGACAGCGAAAATTGCCGGAAAGTTAAAGGCAAAAGGAAAAAGACCGCTTTTAGTTGCGTGTGATATTTATCGTCCGGCTGCGATTGAGCAGTTGCAGATAAATGGAGACAAGCAGGAAGTTCCTGTATTTTCGATGGGAACGAATCACAATCCGGTGGATATTGCAAAAGCCGGTGTGGAGCACGCAAAGGCAAACGGAAATAATGTAGTGATTCTGGATACGGCGGGACGCCTTCATATTGATGAGGGCATGATGGAGGAACTCGCGAAGATAAAAAGAGCAGGTAGAAGTTCATCAGACCATTTTGGTTGTGGATTCAATGACCGGTCAGATGCGGTGAATGTAGCATCATCCTTTAATGAAAAGTTACATGTGGATGGCGTCATTCTTACAAAACTTGACGGTGATACCAGAGGTGGTGCGGCACTTTCAATTCGTGCTGTGACCGGACGACCGATTTATTATGTCGGTATGGGTGAAAAGTTATCCGATTTGGAGCAGTTTTATCCGGACCGCATGGCGTCCCGAATCCTTGGCATGGGCGATGTGTGTCGCTGATTGAAAAAGCGGAAGAGCAGATTGATGAACAAAAAGCCGCCGAGATGGCAAAGAAGATTAAAAAGCTGAATTTGATTTTTAATGACTTTTTAGAGCAGATGCAGCAGATGAAGAAGATGGGCGGCTTAAGCAGTATTCTCAGCATGCTTCCGGGCATGGGGTTACCTGCGGATTTAGAAATTGATGACAATGCCCTCAAAGGAACGGAGGCAATTATTTACTCCATGACAATTGAGGAGCGGACGAATCCGGGAATCATTAATCCATCGAGAAAACGCCGCATCGCAAAAGGTGCCGGTGTAGACATCAGCGAGGTAAACCGTCTGATGAAACAGTTTGAACAGAGCCGTAAGATGATGAAACAGATGTCCGGTATGATGTCCGGAAAAAGGACGAAGAAAAAGGCGGATTTGGCGGCTTTTAAGTTCCCGTTTATGGGATAATGTGATATCCAAAAAGAATTTCTTTGGAAATTTTTTGGAGATAGATTTTTAGATTAGAATAAGGAGGTGAAAGACGTGGCAGTAAAAAATCAGATTGAAAAAGATTAGGGCAGAAGAAATCACCATTTTATAGAATTGTAGTTGCTGATGAGAGATCTCCTAGAGATGGAAGAAACATTGCTGAGATTGGTACTTATGACCCAAATCAGGAACCATGTGTTGTAAAGGTAGACGAGGAAGCAGCAAAGAAATGGTTGCAGAATGGTGCTCAGCCGACAGACGTAGTTGCACGTTTGTTCAAACAGGCAGGTATTGAGAAATAGGAGGGCTGGTAATGAAAGAATTAGTAGAAGTGATTGCTAGTGCATTAGTAGACAGTCCGGAAGATGTCGTTGTCACGGAGACAGAAGATGAAAAACAGATTGTTTTGAATCTTACGGTAGCACCGGAAGACATGGGTAAAGTGATTGGTAAACAGGGACGTATTGCGAAAGCAATTCGTACCGTTGTCCGTGCCGCCGGTTCTAAAGGTGACAAGAAGATTATGGTTGACATTCAATAAGGATGAGGCGTGTTCTCGCGCCATGAATACCCTGCGGGCTTTTGCCTGCGGGGTGTTTTGTATCTTACCAAAAAAGAGGGAAAGGATGAATTATGGAAGATTTACTGCGAATTGGTGTTGTGACAACAACGCATGGGATCAAAGGGGAAGTGAAAGTATTCCCGACAACGGATGATATAAAACGTTTTAAAAAATGTGATGAGGTTATTTTGATTACAAAAGAGGGAAATATAACGCTTCATGTGGAGAGTGTGAAATATTTTAAAAAATATTGTAATTTTGAAATTTAAAGAATTTAATAATATAAATGATGTTGAGCGGTTCCGTAAATGCGATTTGATGGTTACGAGAGATAATGCACTTCCGATTAAAGAGGGGCAGTATTATCTTTGTGATGTTCCCGGAGCCGTTGTTATTAACGAGGATACCGAAGAAGAAATCGGCAAAGTAACAGATGTTATGGAAACCGGAGCAAACAACGTATTTGTAATTGAGACAAAAGAGGGAAAAGAAGTGCTTTTCCCGGTTATCCCGGACTGTATCAAGAAAGTGGATACAAAAGAAGGAATTGTAAGAGCACATGTCATGAAAGGGCTGATAGAATGAAATATCATGTACTGACCTTATTTCCGGAAATGATTGAACAGGCGATGAACACGAGTATTATGGGGCGTGCCATGGCAGATGGACTGATTTCTCTGCAGGTAATGAATATACGGATTATACGCTCAATAAGCATGGAAAAGTGGATGATTATCCGTATGGCGGGGGCGCTGGTATGGTGATGGAGGCAGAGCCGATTTACCGTTGTTATGAGCAGATATGCAGTGAAGCGGGGAAAAGACCACGTGTTATTTATTTGACACCGCAGGGGTGATGTTTTTTCTCAGAAAATTGCGAAAGATTTTTCAAAAAGAAGATGTGCTTGTCTTTTGTGCGGCCACTATGAGGGCGTGGATGAGCGTGCTGGAAGAAATTGTGACAGATTGTGTGTCAATTGGTGATTATGTACTGACAGGCGGGAGAACTGCCGGCACTTGTGATGATGGATGCGATTGCCAGACTGGTTCCCGGCGTGTTAAACAATGAGGAGTCTGCGGAGACGGAAAGTTTTTCGATGGTCTGTTAGAATATCCGCAGTATACAAGACCGGTTGAAATTTTAGGGCGCAGAGTGCCGGATGTTTTGATGAGCGGACACCATGAAAAAAATTAATGAATGGCGCAAAGAGCAGTCCATTATGCGCACACGTGAGAGAAGACCGATTTGTATAAAAAGCTGGCTTGAAAATAATCGGATACTTGACCGAAAACCTTGCTTTTTACAAGGGAAAACGATATAATAAAAAATGATATGTTGCGTAAGTGAAAGGAGAGAAGAACATGAGTCGTTTTGCGCGGTGCGAGCGGGATACCAAGGAGACGGAAATTGTTATCGAACTGGATTTGATGGAACCGGTCAGTATGACATACATACAGGAATTGGCTTTTTTGACCATATGCTGGAGGGATTTGCCAAACATGGTTTGTTTGATTTGGCAGTATCGGTACAGGGAGATACCCATGTGGACGCCCATCATACGGTAGAGGATACCGGAATTGTTTTAGGACAGGCGTTTTTGAAAGCATTAGGTGACAAAAAAAGGGAATTGCCCGTTTTGGTTATTTTGTATTGCCGATGGACGATGCACTGGTGCTTGCTTCTCTTGATTTTTCGGGACGCATGTATTTTGCCTATGACGCTGAGCTAAAAAGCACAGCGGCTTGGTACGATGGAGACGGAAGTGGTGAAAGAGTTCTTTATGGATTAGCAAGCGGTGCACAGATGAATCTGCACATTAAGCAGTTAGCAGGAGAAAAACACTCACCATGTAGTAGAGGCGATGTTTAAAGCGGTTGCAAAATCGATGGATATGGCTTCAAAAAGTAGATGACAGAATTGAAGGAGTCCTTTCGACAAAGGGCGTTCTTTTAAATGATAGAGGAGGAAGAGACGTGTCTTATAAAAACTGATTCCCTTTATTAACGGGGAGAATGAATTAGCTGCCAATGTGGTGACGATGGCAGAAGATTATTGTTTTGCAGGAGCAGATGAATTGTTTTTATACAATTACTCTAAAATAACAGAAGAAAAGAGAAGAATTTTAGCAACCTTAAAAGAGATTGATAAAAAAATTGATATACCATTTATTGTTGGCATGTATGCAGCCCGTTTTGAAGATGTAAAAAAGCATTTTACACAGGAGCGGACCGCGTAGTTGTGAAATACGAAATCTGCCCGGATGAAGGTGTGATTAAAGAAGCTGCAGCCAGATTTGGTGAAGATAAAATTTTGTGGAAGTGGATGAAGGGCTTCCATTTGAAAAAATTGCTTTTCCGGTATCGACACTTTTATTGAAACATGTAAATACCGGAGAACCATTAAACCGAAGAATAAAAAGCAAGCGGAAAGAACTTTCTGATTCGAGACAGTCTGCTCCGCAACGATTTGGAAGATTTGTTGAAAATCGAAGAGGTACAGGGCGTGGCAACCAATTATTTTGAGCGCCGCGATTTGTTCAAGGTAAAACGAAATATGGAAGAGGCCGGTATTGAGATGAATACATTTAAAAGTGCCATTCCATTTTCAGAATTTAAAACAGATGATAAAGGATTAGTTCCTTGTATCGTGCAGGATTACCGTACGGGTCAGGTGCTGATGCTTGCCTATATGAACGAAGAGTCATATCAGGCTACCTGTGAGACCGGAAAGATGACGTATTTCAGCAGAAGCCGTCAAAAATTATGGTGCAAAGGAGACACCTCCGGCCATTATCAGTATGTAAAAAGAACTTTCGTTAGACTGTGATAACGATACGATTCTGGCAAAAGTGCATCAAGTTGGTGCTGCCTGCCATACCGGTTCTTACAGCTGCTTTTTCAAAGAACTGGCAAAGAAAGATTACATTGATACCAATCCATTAACGATTTTACAGGAAGATTTTGAGACGATTGAAAACCGAAAGAAAAATCCGAAAGAGGGTTCGTATACCAATTATCTGTTTACGCAGGGAATTGATAAAATTTTGAAAAAATGCGGGGAAGAAGCGTCGGAAATTATTATTGCGGCGAAGAATCCAAATGCAGAAGAGTTAAAGTATGAGATTGCTGATTTCCTCTATCACATGATGGTACTTATGGCAGAATGTGGTCTGACTTGGGAAGACATCACCAGAGAGTTGGCAAATCGCAGATAAACGTTAAATCAATAAGAATAAGGAAGGTGTGTAGAATGGAAAGAACAATTCTGGAAGCATTGGGGTATTATTTGATTCGTTTGGTTATGTTTGGAGCAACAGCGGCTGCCGGCATTGCGGTTGGTATTAAACTTCGTAAAAACAAAAACGCAAAAGAAGAAGCAAATACAGAAAATTAAGGTGAATCCATATGATTGGCAGAAAACGTAAGAGACTTGGCGATTTGCTGGTAGATGCCGGCGTGGTTACCAGTGAACAGCTTGGGGAAGCGCTCAAAAGCAGAGAACTTGGCTTGAAGCTTGGCGAGACATTGATTGAGTTAAAATTTACCGATGAAAATGAAATTGTAGAAGCTCTTCATCAGCAGATGGGCTATCCGGTAGCAAAAATCCGCGAGGCAAAAATTGCACCGGAAGTAATTTCACTTTTGCCGGAGACAATTGTAAGAAAGCACAATGTGGTTCCGTTTGAAGTTGATCCGGATAATCCGAATATCCTGCGTGTGGCAATGGCGGACCCGATGGATATTATCGCAATTGATGACTTGGCGATTGTGACGAACATGCAGATTGAGGCGATGGTTGCGACACCGTCCGATGTGCGTTTTGGGATTGAGCGCTATTATGGAAATGAGCAGGTTGCCAAGATGGCAGAAACATATTCCAAAGAGCGCAGGGGAGCAGCAGAATGCCAGAGAAAAAAACAGGAGGAAGCAAACGAAGAAGTTGATAATGCGCCGATTGTTTTACTGGTAAATAAAATTATTGAGCAGGCAGTGAACGAAAGAGCAAGTGATATTCACATTGAAGCGTTGGAAGACAGCGTGCGTGTGCGTTTTCGTATTGATGGTGTGATGCAGGAAATGATGCGTTATGAAAAAAATTATTAAATGCAATTGTAGCGCGTATTAAAATTATCAGCGGCATGAATATTTCTGAGAAAAGAGCACCGCAGGATGGACGTATGACACAGCGGTTTGACCGTGTTGAATATGATATTCGTGTATCGAGCCTGCCGACAACTTTTGGAGAAAAGATTGTAATGCGTCTGGCATCGAAGTCAGCGCTTACGAGAGATAAAGTGAACTTGGATTTCGGAAGTGGAGATGCGCCGGTTTGACTATTTGGTTCACCAGCCGCATGGCATTATCTTAGTTACCGGACCTACCGGTAGTGGTAAATCGACAACGTTGTATACGGTACTGAGTGAGTTGAACGAGGGCAGTGTCATAGTTACGGTTGAGGATCCGGTTGAGGCAGATGTAGATGGAATCAATCAGGTTCAGGTTAACGAAAAGGCGGGACTTACATTTGCATCTGCGCTTCGTTCTATTCTTCGTCAGGATCCGGATATCATTATGATTGGTGAGATCCGAGATGAAGAGACGGCAAGTATTGCGGTAAAAGCCGCAATCACCGGACACTTGGTAGTAAGCACCCTGCATACAAATAGTGCAGCAAGTACCGTTACCCGTCTGGCGGATATGGGTGTGGAGCCATATCTGATTGCCGATTCTACGGTTGGTATTATTGCACAGCGGCTGGTGCGCCGTCTGTGTCCGAAGTGTAAGAGACAAAGGATGATAACCGATGAAGATAAAAGGAGACTTCGGATTCGCGGAGAAGGAACACAGCCGATTTACGAGCCGGGCGGACAGGGTTGTGCATTCTGTAATGGTACCGGTTACCGCGGACGAATTGGTGTATATGAGATTATGACGGTATCTCCGGAAGTAAGAAAAAGTAATTGCTGCCGGCGGCGGTGCCGATGAAATTCAGAAAGTTGCCTTGAGTGAAGGAATGACAACGTTACGTATTGGTGCGGCAAAACTCGTTTTGCAGGGAGTTACCTCCATTGCAGAAGTGGAGCGCATCGCGACAGAATAATGGCAGGAATGGAAATGGGGAGGTCGTAATGACGATTGATGATTTGCTGATTCGAGCAAGAAAAATGGGCGCAAGTGATGTTCATGTAACGGTAGGTATCCCACCGAAATGCCGTGTAAACGGAGAACTTGTGACGTTGATGGAAGGACGGATTCTTCCGGCAGATTCTAAAGCATTAGTAGAACAGATGATACCGGGGCGTCTGGTAGAACGATTTAACCGCGAAGGAGAAGTCGATTTTCCTATGCGATTAAAGGCGTGGGGCGCTTTCGTGTCAATATTTTCAAACAGCGTGGAACGATGTCGTTTGTTATCCGACTTGTGAATACCGAAATTCCAAGTCCGGAATCACTTGGCCTGCCGCAGTCCGTTTTGGAACTGGTCAAGAAAAAGCGTGGTCTGATTTTAGTTACCGGACCGACAGGAAGCGGTAAATCGACGACGCTGGCATCTTTGATTCATATTATTAACCAGACACAGAACAAACATATTATTACACTGGAAGATCCGATTGAGTATTTACATAGTCATGAAAAATCAATTGTAAATCAGAGAGAGGTCGGAATTGATACTCAGTCTTATGCAGGGGCACTGCGCGCTGCTCTGCGAGAAGACCCGGATATCATTCTGGTTGGTGAGATGCGAGACTTAGATACGATTGCTACCGCGGTTACAGCGGCAGAGACCGGACACCTTGTACTATCGACTTTGCATACCATTGAGCGGTTTCCTACGATTGAGCGTATTATTGATGTATTTCCAATGAATCAGCAGGCGCAGATTCGTTTGCAGTTAGCGACTCTTTTGGAGGCGATTATTTCCCAGCAGTTACTGCCTACGGCTGACCGCAAAGGCCGCGTGGCAGCCTTTTGAAATTATGTATGCCAACAGTGCGGTCCGCAATTTGATTCGAGAGGCGAAACCACATCAGATACCATCCATTATCCAGACCAATAAACAAAGCGGCATGATGATGATGGATGATGCGCTTTATGAGTTTTTTACCGCACACATCAGATTACGGCTGAGGATGCGATGACATTTGCACAGGACCCGTCGAATTTGGCAAGACGTATTCCGGCTGGGAAAATGCCAACACCGTTAGCTGAACCTTCGTGGCAGATGGATGACTGGGATGGTCCTACGTTTGGGAGCGGTGGTTTTTAAAACACGAGAAAGGGGAGAATGAATTGGCAAAGTATAAATACCTGATTACAGATAAATATGGCAAAGAGAAAAAGGGAACGATGGAAGCTGTCAGTGAAGAGGCAGCAATGCGCAAACTCAAGGGTGAAGGCAGCATCGTTTTGGAACTTAGTGAAGCATTTGATCTTGACAACGCCAGTTGGAATATTACGATTGGAAATCCGGTCAAAAAAAAAGGATATCACCATTTTCTGTAAACAGTTTTATAGTATTTTGACAGCAGGTGTAACTGTGATTGACGGTCTGCGTATGGTTCAGGATCAGACAGAAAATAAATATCTTAGAGAAGCTCTTTACCGTGTCATGGTGAATGTGGAAAAGGGAGATAGTTTAGCAGATGCCATGGAAAATGGAAAATAAAATTTTTCCATCTCTTTTTGATTCATATGGTCGCTGCAGGTGAGGCAACTGGTAATCTGGAAATTGCATTTGACCGTATTTGTACGCAGTTTGACAAAGATATGAAATTAAATTCCATGATTAAATCTGCTATGATTTATCCAATTGTTGTTTTAGTAGTAGCAGTTGGCGTAATTATTGTTTTGATGAATACGGTAATTCCGAACTTCCAGCAGACTTTTGAAAGTATGGGGCGAGGACCTGCCGATGCTGACCAAAAATGGTAATTGACTGAGCGATTTTATGACGAGCAATTTTATTGCGATAGCGATAGGACTTATTTTGCTGCTTACTTTTTATTATCTGTGGCAAAAGACGGAGCCTGGCAAACAGTTTACCAGCCGGGTCGCTTTTAAAAATACCGATGTTTCGCAATTTTTCCGTAAAAAAAATGCGGCGGCAAAGTTCTCGATGACAATGTCTACGCTTATTATGTCGGGTGTTCCTTTGGTGGAAGCCCTTGAAATTGTGGAAATGTCATTGAAAACCGGGTGATTCGGAAAGCAGTAAAAGATTGTCGTGAAGAGGTTATGCAGGGAATTCCGATGTCAGAACCATTAGAGGCTTCTGGAGTATTTCCGCCGATGGTAACACATATGCTTAAAATCGGTGAGGAAACCGGTACGACAGAGCAGATGCTTGATAAGGTTGCGGAATACTATGAAGGAGAAGTAGAGACGGCAACGAAGAACCTTACGACGGCAATGGAGCCACTGATTATCGTTGTGCTTGCTGTTTTGGTAGGTGGCGTAATTGGTGCGGTTATGATGCCAATGCTTAAGATTTACCAGGATGCAGGAAAAGCATAGGAAATTATGATGGGGAGGAATTTAAAATGAAAAATATATTGTTTCATATGAGTGTGATTTTTTTGTTGTTTGTTATGGTTGTTATGAATACAGAGAAACTGCCTCTGCAAGAAGTGTGTATAAACACAAGATTTTTTTCTAAAAAGTGTTGTTTCAAAGCGCATTGATACAATCAAGCAGTTTTATTACAAGAAATCAAAACAATTAAAAACAAAAAAATCAAACGGTTACTTTGAACTTTGAAAAGGGGAAAATGACTTATTATTTTCATGGAAATGACCTAATGTTTTCCTATGGTAAAATTAAAGGAAAAGAGTATAGGGCGTACTACTTGAAAAAACAGCTGATTCAACTCCTTGTGGTAGACAAATCAGAAAAAAGAAAGACATATATTCAGTATTATAAAAAATCTGCAAATAAATGATGATGGAAGAATATAATACAGCATCACTATATTTTACAGTTGAAAACTATGCCAGAAAAATGTTGAAAGTATACAGCCGTCAACAACAAAGAAATCATTTGATGACTATGCCATTGTTACAAAAAAATAAAAGGAAATACGGTTTGGTATCACAAGGTGGATAATTGGGGCAGTGATGGATCTATTTATAGTATTGAGCCAAAGACTTTAAAGCAGTGTTACAAGACAAATGCACGATAAAGGATGCTTCAGAAAGTCCTGAGAAGGCATATAAGAGAAGCAAGAAATGGATAAAGAAAAGGGTAGACAAATCTATTGTAGGGCAGTTTGCTGATTTAACAGTAAATAAGGGGAAGATTAAGGAAATAATGATTCCGTATATGCCTTGAATTGTTACAAGGGAGAGAAAAATATGTAAATGTTCAACGGTGAGAATGACAACAACGTCAAAGTATCACTTGAAACCCTAAAGAAATTCGTGTATAATAACAATATAAGACTTATAAAGTCACCCGTACGGCTAAGCCTATACTGGTCGTGGAAAATTAAAAAAAGGAGAGTGTAACTATGAGAAGAAAAATTCAGAAGTATTTAAGTGGTGAGAGAGGGGTTTCTCTCTGATTGAGTTAATTATCGTTATTGCTATTATGGCAATCTTGATTGGTGTTGTAGCTTTGGTAGTACTTCCTTACCTGGAAAGTTCCAGAGAATCTACAGACCGTGCTGCATTGAACGAGGTAGCAACGGCGTTTAAGTCGGCTGCATCCGTTAACAGCAAGTATGCAACAGAAGTTAACAAGATGACAACTGCTACAGCATCTGCTTCCTTGAATGCTGATTTGAAAAAGAAAATTGAGAGTTATCTTGAGAAGTCCCTTGCTGAGACTGAAAAAGGTTTATCATCTAAAAAACTGTACTGGAAAGAAATTCTATTTCCAGAAGTCCGATAAGGGATTTAAGGTATATATTGGTGATGCAAGTGGTGCAGCAAAAGATTCGGATGAAGTAGAGTTCAGTACAACACCGGCATCAAACTAATCAGTTGATTTAATTAAGAATTTTACAAGGGAGAGCCCGCTATGGCATTGGAACACTTTATCCTCTACATAATTGTATTCTTGTATGGCATCATTATAGGAAGTTTTCTTAATGTATGCATATACCGGATGCCAAAGGGGGAAAGTGTTGTCACAGTGGGCTCCCATTGTATGAATTGCAAGCACCCTTTGAAGTGGTATGATTTGTTTCCTGTGTTTAGTTATTTGGTGCTTCGTGGCAAATGCCGGTACTGCGGGCAAAGATTTCGATTCAGTATCCGCTTGTCGAACTGGCAAACGGGATTTTATACGTTTTAGTGGTTGCTATCTGCGGATTCAATCCGGACAGTATCCTTTGGTGTGTCCTTACTTCTATCATGATAGTCATTGCAGTGACGGATTTGAAGACAATGAAGTTTCCGGCTGTTTGTGAGATTTTTGATGATTGTCGTTGGGGGAGTTCATTTATTCTTTCATGCGTCACAGTGGCTGTATTACATCGCAGGCGCTTTGTTTATGGGAGTATTTTTACTTGTGTGCGCACTTCTGTTTAAAAAAGGTTACGGGAAAAGCAGGACTTGGTCTGGGCGACATTGAATTCATGGCGTGTATTGGGTTGTGTATCGGATTTGGACATTCTTTACTGGCACTGATTGCCGGCTGCCTGCTTGGTGCAGTGATTCAGGGGGGATTCAGTTATACCATAAAAAATCAGGAAGATTTCCAACAACTCCTTATCTGGCGATGGGAGTTTATCTTGTTTTGTTATGGGGCGATACCGTGTTAAATTGGTACGTCCGTACTTTTGTATAGGTTAACATTTGCCATTTTAGAGTGCTTTATTATAAAGCATTGTAAAAAATGGCGAAAGGGATTATAGGAGGATGAATGAATGGCGAAAAAAGTAATTGTTGTACGAATTGGTACAAATGAAGTTCAGATTGTGCATATGGAACATACGGCAAATTATCCGACCGTATATGGCTGTGTACGTTTTCCTACGCCGGAAAATGCAGTAAAAACAGACGGTATGATTATAGAGGTTACTGAACTGGCAACCTGCATCCGGAAAGCATGTGCAGATAAAGGGATTCGCACGAAGGATGTTATTTTTACCGTAGCGAGCGGAAAGATTGCAAGCCGTGAAACCAGTGTTCCAATAGCTAAAAAGAAAATGAAAATCCAGCCGTTAGTTATGGCAAAAGTGTCGGATTTGTTCCCGATTGACGTGGAAAAATATATTTTTTCTTATGTGGAACAGGGGAACCGAAGAAAACAGAAGAGGGCGGACTTATTCAGGATGTCATGGTGTTTGCAGCACCGTCTGATTTGATTGATTCCTATTACACACTTGCTAATGCGGCAGGACTTCATATTGAATCAATTGATGCTGATGGAAACGCTGTTTTCCAGGTGATGCGCCGTCAGGTTAAAAAGCAAAGAGGGCGTTACAATGTCGATTCAGATTAACCAGTCGGCAACGCTTGTTAATATTATCAGTGATAATAAACTTTTGCTACAGCGAGTAGTTCCGTATGGAATTAACGTATTTACAGAGGTTCTCTTTTGCAAGAACCGGTATTTCAGGTGCAGACGGAAGAAGAAGCCTATACACTTCTGAAACGGAATCGTGTGATTTTACACAACTTAAATTCAGAAAATCCGGAGAATAATCTGTCATTGGATAAAAGAATTGAAGTGACAGATAATGCGTCTTATCTGATTGGCAATATTGGACGAGTGATTGAATATTATAATTCCAAATACAAAGACCGGCCGATACAGGAAATTATTTGCATGGGAAAAGGCTGTGCAGTAGCAGGAATTCATGAACTGTTGTCAAATGAACTGGGGAATCCAGACACATACGCCGGAAGAACTTGCAGGCGTTCGCTTTAACCGTAAAGTAAATATTAACGCTTACATTTTGCAGTATATTAACTGTTTTGGAGCTGTTTTTGATTCGGTTCATTTTGTATCCAACGCCGTGCGTCAAAAAGAAGAAAAGAGAAAAGGTTCCATGACAGGCGCAGTTCTGATTTTTGCAGGCTGCCTTTTGATTAGTATTTTTTAGTGGGTGGCTTTTCTGTGATGCGATTGTTGCAGGAAAAAGAAAAACCAACCGTATGTGGACGAACCGCGTACAGGCGATGGAACCGGTAGAGTTGAATTCGCTGCCTTGCTGGAAGAGGTAGTGAATCGGAAAATGCTCGATGTGTTTGATTTATATTGTGATAATAAAAACAATCATTTTCATGCCTTGTTAAAGAGTATGGAAGCACAGTGCCCGAAAATCCTTTAAGATTCAGAGCATTACCAGTGATGAAGAAAAAGTTACGATTAATGCAATCAGTACCGATAAACTTTTATCGCTGTCTGCCCTGCAGATTCAGCTTGAAAAAATTGATGGAATTTCCAGTGTGAAAATTGACTCGATTACCGAGACCAACGAAGCACTGACAAAGAAGAAACAATATTCATATACGATAACCTTTGCCTACAATAAAGTGGTGGATGCGAATGAAAAAAGCATCTGAGATAGAGGGCAGTCAGACAGAGTAAAAAGAGAGCGGGGATGAAATGATGAAGAATGGATTGACAACCGTACAAAAACGATTGATATTGATTCTTGGCGGATTATTGATTCTGCTTGGAACCGTGATATTTGTATTTCAAAGAAATATGAAGCAGGCAAATCGTTTGAAAACGGATTCCGGTCAGAAAATGAATGAAGTGAATTATTTAAGTGATTTGCAGATTCGCGTAAATGAGATGAATGCTTCTCAGGCAAAGACGCAGAAGGAAATTCAGAAAAAATCACAGACTTATCCGTGTAAGATGACACAGCAGAAAGCGATTAGCAATATTTACAAAATGTCAGTGGCAAGTGGTGTTCGTCTGCGTGCAATACGTCCACAGGCAGATAAGACTTTTTTTAAGGATGGTAAGTTTATTGTGACAACAGGAACCGGTGATGATGCGGAGCAGTCCACAGAATCCGAAGAAACGACGTTGAGTGATGTGGAAAAGAATCCGGAGAAAAAAGTTTCTGTTATGAAGATGGTTGGAAAGGCTTCTCCTTATGAAATTGAGTTGACCGGTACGAAAAACAGATTTTAAAGGCAATTGACTGGGTGGCAAAAATGAAGAACCAATGTCGGTTGTATCGATTAACCTTACATTTGATAACAGTACCGGAAAATTAAGTGGAACGATTTTAGTTCACTTTTTCAGTTTGAATGGAAACGGAAAGGCATATGTTGAGCCGGATATTTCAGGCATCATTCTTGGAAATGAAGATGTTTTTGGTACGTTTAAGAAATAAGGTATATATATAAGTTGTATGTGAGTGAAGGGAAGTGAGAGAATGAAAAGACAGATACAGGGGTTTTCGCTGATTGAAGTGTTGATTGCGATTGCCATTTTGGGTGTCGCTTCATTGGCTCTACTTTCCTTTTTTTTCGAGTGCAAATTTTTATTCATCAACCGGTAAGAGCACGCAGGAAGCAGATCTTGTGGCACAATCGGTATTAGAAGAGGTAGACTCCTGCAAGACACTTACGGAAATTGACAGTCAGTTGATGGCGGCGACAGGCAGTGCGTGGACGCTTGTGAAAAAAAGAACAAGCAGATGACATTGTCTAAAAAAAAGTCACATTAAATGGCTCTGATTATCAGGCACGCGTGTTATTTGATTATGATTATGACACAACGGATTCTGAGGGAAACCAGGTGGAATCCAAATACAATAATTATGAGCAGCCAAAGCTGCAGGAAATTTATTCGGCAAACAATGCCGTTATTGTTGAATCTGACCAGATGCAGGCGGCGGTAAGTCATTTTTTTACTACAAAAATCCGAGTGTCAGCAAAAGCACAATTGAAAATGGACTTTCAAGAGATATTGTGATTGATATTCAGAATGATACGGAACAGGAAGGCATTTACCGGATTGATGTTTCCTACCGTTATTCATATAATGGGTCTGAGTTTAGCGCGGTAGTGAAAAACCAGAAGGCGGAAAAAGAGACATTAGAAAATATATACATTTTATATAATCTTCTTCATGACAATGCATTGACGGATTCGGTTGAAGTGAATCTGGGAGATTTATCAATTGACGAAGCAAAACAGTTGAAGTTTTATTTCATATGCCAGAAAGGAGATGCAGTACCGGTGGCCGGCTATAAAATTATGCTTAGTGGCTCCGGAAATTTCTTACAGCCTGTTTATTATACAAACGGGGCGTCTTTTCTGCCGGAAGTTTTCAGACAGATTTTGTTACCCATGAAAAGCAGGAGAGAATCGCCGGTGTTACGGTAGATGTTTATGAAGCGTCAGAAACGAATTATTCAGAGGATAATCGAATTGTCCGTCTGCAATCATCGAAGGGGGCGTGAAAAGGATGCGAAATACGATAAAAATATTTGGCATAGAGAAAGAGGGTTCCTCATTGGTTACCGTAATCATTGGGATTCTTTTTATTGCTGCCATTGGAACGATTCTTTTTGACGATTGCAAGCCGTTATTTGATTTCAGTAAATGTTGACCACAACGCATCGGATAATTTTTACCAGACCGAAGGAATTCTTGAGGAAGTAAAGACCGGACTTTTGGGTATGCCGGGGATGCAGGAGAAGAAGCTTATAAAGATGTGGTGGAGCATTACACAAAGACAGACAAAAGACAGTATGCACAAAACTTTTTCCGAAAAGTATATCAGTTTGCTGGCATCAAAACTGATGGGATATTCGTATGCGTGGGATGAAAGCAAAGTGGGAACGGAGCAGAACTGTGACCTTTCTATTTTGAAGAAATTGTCGAAAGTTCCGGATGCCGTTACAACGCAGAAGGAACGAACTTAGCATTTGTGATTGATGTGGATTCGGATAACCAGTATTCGCTGACCATTAAAAATATGATGATTGACTATACGGACGCTGCGGATTACCGCTCGACGATTCGCACCGATATTTGCATGAAGGTGCCGGATTACAAATTTGAGGGGATTCTACGTTAGAGGAGATTAAAGATTACATTGTAATTTCGGATTCTTCTTTGGCGGTTGCGAATAATGATAATAACAAAGGTGTCACTTTCCGGGGAAATATTTATACCGGGGATAAAGATGTCGGTATAAAAGTAGAGAGCCAGAATGCAGCCTATTTTTACAGCCCGACCATTATCAGCAGAGGAAGTCTTGATTTGCTTGGCGGTGCGACGGTTTCTTTACAGGGTGAAAAAAGCAGCGGGAAATCTGTGGGTACAGAACATCCGCCTGAAATCACAGGGGATGGATTCGGAGTCAACGCTGCAGACAAAATTGGATTTGAATGAAAATGCTTATGTGGCAAATGATTTGGATATTGAGGCAAACAATTCGATTGTTACCCTTTCCGGAAAGTATTATGGCTACAGTTATAATGAGCAGAATACAAAGACAACATCGACGGCGCGCTCTGATTACAGCAGTGCGATTTTGGTGAATGGATTAAATACAACGTTGAAAGCAAAAATCTGGATAAGCTGATTCTTGCCGGAAGAACTTTTGTTTCGAGAAACGATGAGAGCGGAAATGCTAGGGTTTCCGATATTATGATGGGTGAGTCCATCGCAGTAAAGAGTAATCAGATTGCCTATCTTTTGCCGGATGAGTATATTATTCCGGAAGATGGAAGAGATGCACAGGATACACACAATCCGGTGATTCGAGGAGAAAAAGTTTCAATTGACAAAACGGCACTTTTAAATTCGAATATTGGAAAATACTTAGACTCTGCTGAGCCGTATACGGCGAACTATAGCAACTCCGGCGGCTATGTATTTTATTATTTGAAATTTAAAGATGAGAAAAGAATGCAAATGAATATTTTAGAAATTACTATCAAGGTTCAAAAGAGGAAGATGGAGAAACCGTATCCAATAAAGAACAGCTCGATGAGCGGGCAAAACCGTATGTATCTACGGTGGATGATACGAATATGAAATTTTCTTCAGAACTGTTTTTGGTTTGCCGGTAATGTGATTCAGAATTATTATGCGGCGGGTGGAAGCAGTATGCAGTCCGATAATTATTTTAATAATGCCGGAAATCAAATGAAGAATTGTTAGCAGATGGCAGAAAGCAGGGTCAGGATTACGTGGGGTATCAGTTATCCCTTCTTGCCTCCGGGGCAACGGGAGGTATGCGTTTGCCGGAAAATGCGAATGCACTGGTAGCAGACCGTCTGATTGATTTTTCTAAATTGACGACGGTTATGACAAAGAACGATGAAAAAAATTCCGGTACAATTTATGCGACACCGGGAGATTATGTTGTAGATGGTTCGATGAAAAAGGGAATTATTATTGCCGGTGGCGATGTCGAAGTACAGAGTGATTTCGAGGGACTTATTTTAGCTAAAGGAAAAGTGACATCGACAAAAGTAATTTGAACTTAAAATCCAATATGGTTTTTGGTTGGAAAACTTTTGGAAACGGCAAAAAGTGACGATAAATTGAAAGAACTGTTTTATGGATATACCGGACGTGGTGTACAGAATGCAACGGATTTTCATCCTGTATTTCGTATGAAAACTGGGAGAAAAACTCTTATTAAGCGGAAAATACATTGGAAAGGAGGCAGCGGACATGGAAAAAATAAAAAGAAAGAGATGGATTTTCCTTAATGGAAATGATAATTGTTATTGCTATTTTGGGAATGATTACCGGTGGTATTGCGGTTACTTATAATATGGTCCGTTCTGCCGATGTAAAGGGGATGGCTTATGATATTGATTCGAGCCTGACGAACTTGAAATCCAAAAACATGGGAAGCAATAAGCAGTTATTTATGCATTTGTATAAACAGTCAGGAAATTATTTTATTGATTATACCGAAGAGGAAAGTTACACCCCGTCAGGGAAGGAGAGTCGGTTGGCGAATCCGGCATTTCCCTCAAATATGATGGAAAAAAGAATTGACGGACGAGAGGTCATCACGATAGGAATTCAGAAAAAAAGACGGTGCATTTTCCGTTGGTCCTGAAGAAATTGAAGTTTATGACAATAATGTAAATGATTACATGGTATATCTGGTGAAGGATACCGGTAAACACTATGTGGAAGAATTACAGTAAAGAGTTGATTGTGGAAGGTGATTGTATGAAAGGAAAAGTACGAGCGGGATATTCGCTGATTGAATTAATGATAGCCATGGCGATTTCAGCTATTGTTCTTACGGCAATCATTGGTCTGATTGGTTTGCTACGAGAAACATGAGAATTACACAGACCTCGGTGGATTTGCAGAATCAGGCAAAAGAGACATTAAAACCACATGACGACTTATGTGATGGAAGGAAGCCGTGTCGAATGGGATGACAATAAAAACGACTTACAATAACAAAGGATAAAATCGGTGCAGATCATAAGCCGGAGAGTTCGCTTGCAAGTTATTACTGGCAGGATGGCGATGCCGTTTATTTTGCAAAGGACACCGAGACGAAGAAGGCGGTTTTGACCTCGGATAAAAAACATCTTTTATTAGATCATGTAAAAGATTTTACATGTGAGAAAAAAAAGAAGATAAAGAGAAAAAGCAAAGGATATTCTCCATATTTCACTGCAGTTGAAAAATGAAGATATGGCAGAGTTTACCTGTGATAAAGAAGTTATGATGAGAAATCAGTAAAGGAGGCGGTTTTTTGAGAACAAGAAAAAAAATATGGTTTTTATATAGTTTGATTCCAATTGTAATCGCCATTGTTGTAGGTATCGGCATTTATACAAGAGCATTTGGTATGTTTAGTCCGAAAGAACCGTATGTGAAAGGGGAACCGGACTCAATTGCTTTGGATTCCGTGACGGATGAAGGAAAGAACTGGATTGGCGAAATGGGTACCGGGCGAAACCGGCAACCTCGGATGTGCCGACCTGCGAAGGAAAAAAGGAACAAAAGATAATCCGTTTGTGATTTTGGAAATTGTTGCAGACAAGGCGCAGCAGCAGATGGGGTATCTTGCGATGGATGAAAATGAGACGAGAGACCGCTGGATATTTTTCAGTACGGCATTGATACTGCCGCAGAGCAAAAACGTTCTTATGTTCCGGGCAGTTCTTCTATTATGGGACAGGATAATTTGAAAGAAATCGGACAGTGGTTCTGCAACTGGAAATATTCGGTTTATAAAATTGGGAAAAAGGCAGAAAAAAGAATCCATTCCTTATACAGAGATTGCCAAATTATATAATGTTGAGATTACATCAAACGATTTAGAAAAAGGCGGGTGTGTCAACAGAGGCATTTGACGAGCAGTTACAGAAAGGAAAAACACAGAAATTCAGCAGAGAAGTTTATGATGTTCCGGCATTAATCAAAAAAAATATCCGGACTTCTTTGAGAAAGACAGCGATAAAAATACCATCCGTAAACCGGCAAAAGAGGATATTAATAACTGGTCGGTGAAAAAAAAACGGAAGTTGTGAAGGAAGCAGAAGAAGAGATTTATAAGAAAACCGGATATCTTGTGGCAGTAGAGCCGGGTAAAGGTGAGTTTGGTTTTGCTAGCGAGAGTGATGCTTCAAATTTCATTTTCACAAAAATGGGAACGGATGCAGACCGCTGGATTTATGTCGAGAAGGAAGAGGATTTACCGGAAGGGGTATTGGAGAGGTACACAAACCGGACGGCACAAATTGGGCAGTATGGATTTTGGAATAACGAAACGAATATTGGTTGGACGGATTCAACATCTGAGTTATATAACTATGATAATAATCAAAATGGAAAAAAGAGGCTTCGGCGTTGACTGGAATGATGCTGAAATTATCCGATAACAGCAATTTGACCAGCAAATATGTGAAGTCCCCACAGGAGACAAAGGATATTTATACCTTTTCTTATTATGGATTGAAAAATAATAACGTGTTAAAACGTCAGTTGTTCCATTTTTACAACGCAGGAAGCATACGATGATTTTCACATGCAGGTTATCTGCATGACACCTTCGGAGCTGAATGCGATTGGGAAAAAAAGGATACCAAAGAAAAGGTGGATATGATAGAGCGCGCGGATATGTTCTATCTGGGCAGTTACGATTCAGAAACAAATAATATTGCGAATGTATATAAGTTATATTATAAATACGTGGAAAATCAGAAGGATTATCAGTACGATTCGTCCAAAGTAGCAGAATTTATGGACGAAGATTTGGATTGGAATTTGTGCTTTAAATTGATATATCGTTTGTGTAATAACAAAAAATCTGCCATTAGTCATGACAAACCGTCTTGGTAATCTGGAAAAATATGGAACAGCAGATGTTAAGATGTATCAATCGAAAAAAGACGCCGAATGTGACGAGAAAAGCGACGCTTAATAATTTGGCAAAACTTTATATCATCGCATCACAGTTTGATTTGACGGCGAAAAAAAAAGAGGATGAATCGTATATCCGAACTTTTTATGATGACATTTTGATGACAGGAAAATTAGAGCAGATAGTTTTAAATGATACGGCGAAAACAGATGCAAAAACGCCGGCAGATAACACCGGTTATTATGTCAGACCTAAGACAATTGAAACCGATGATTTGACCGAAAAGCAAAAGTGTTATTATCTGTGGAATCCGCTTACTTTCTATCCGGAAGCGGATGAGATGGATGCGCTCTGGAGTACAGACAGCCAGTGTAATATTAACGTAGATAAATTTGTTTCCTATGGCTATAATCGTTCTTATTTTGATGTGAATGATGCGAGTAATATTTTACATCATCAAAGATGGGAATGAAAAGCTAAGGGCAGTGACGGTGAACATGGTAATGTGGCAATTCCGCAAAATGCAAACAATGAAAATTATTCGACATTACTTGGTAATACGGAAAATGCAGATGTTTTAAATGTTGCGATGGATACGGCATTTCAGATTATGAATAATCGTCCGGAAACCGTAAATAATTTGGTTGTAAAGGCATTAAAACAGGCAAAGAAAATATGTGAAATTAGCCGATGATTCGGTTTTGATTGATTATTCGTCCGACCGTTCGTATACCAGCGAAACCTCATATCTGAAAGTTCAGATTCACGATAATAACAATACTGAAGATGGTTTGGTGACAAAGATATCGCTAAAGAACGAGAGCGGTGAAACGGCACCCGGCTCAAATCTTATTCTGTATACGACAAAGGATATGACGACAGCTTGCGAGAAAACTACCTATAGTGGTAAGACCGGTTATCAGGTAAAAACATCGGCGCCTTTGATTGCGTATATCCCATATTCCATAAAGGATTGGGCAAGGGATATAACATCATCGAATTTGAAACCGTAGGAAGAACGTACAGCGAGCGCAAGAAAAAGACGATTATGGGCAGCCCTGTGACCTCTCAGATTACGATTGGTGAGCGGACGCTGTTTAGTCTGGAATAAGAAACGGAAGTGGAATTATGCAGAGTATTAAAGATATAAAACAATTGTTTGAACAGGCGGAAAAAGAGCAGTGGAATGCTCTTTTTCGCAGTATAAAACGGATGAACGTGCAGGTGTGCAGAAACTTATCACACAGTATGAGAACAAACTCGTAAAATATAGAAAAGAGCAGGAAAAGACTGTATCGAATGCTAGAGTTTGAGCGCAAATATGGGGATGAATTTTCCTGTATCTGCGGTATTGATGAGGCGGGGCGCGGACCGTTTGCAGGGACCTGTTGTTGCAGGGGCAGTCATCCTGCCAAAAGGACTTACGATTGAAGGGTTAAACGATTCAAAACAGGTGAGTGCAAAAAAGCGTGAGGAATTGTATGATGAAATTAAGGAAAAGGCTGTGAGTGTCGGCATTGGCATGAGTTCACCGGCAAGAATTGATGAAATCAATATTTTACAGGCGACTTATGAAGCTATGCAGCATGCGGTCGAGGATTTGGATGTTGTTCCGGATTTGTTATTAAACGATGCGGTTACGATTCCTTTGATTCCGATTCGTCAGGTCGGTATTATAAAAGGAGATGCAAGAAGTTTATCCATAGCGGCTGCCAGCATTATGGCAAAGGTTACGAGGGACCGCATGATGGTCGAATACGCAGAACTTTATCCGGAGTACGGCTTTGAAAAAATAAAGGATATGGTTCGGCAGAGCACCGTGAGGCACTGAAAAATACGGACCGTGTCCGATTCACAGGAGCACATTTATTCATAACTGGATTTCCTAAGGAGGGAATAAGTATGGCATATGAAAAGGAAAAAAAAGACAGCGGTTGCGCTTGAATATACGCCGGGTGAGCAGGCTCCAAAGGTCATTGCCAGTGGACGCGGTTATCTGGCAGATAAAATCATAGATGTGGCAAAAGAGGAAAATGTGCCGATTCATAAAGACGAAAAAACTTGCCCGCTCGCTGTCGGTTCTTGATATTGGAGAATATATTCCGCAGGAGTTGTACTCAATTGTGGCAGAGGTGTTAGTTTTTGTGGATGATATGGACAAAATTCAAAGTAAGGTGAAGAAAAAATAATGAATCAACGAGAAGTGGGAGCAAAAAAAAAGAAGAGCAGGCGGGAGAATATTTGAAATCCTGCGGCTATGAACTGGAAGCAAAAATTATTATTGTCGGTTTGGCGAGATTGACATTATTGCCAGAGAAGGAAAAGTATCTTTGCTTTGTCGAGGTTAAATATCGGAAAAATGAAAATACGGTGCGCCGGAAGGTGCTATTTTCGCCCACGAAAATAAAAACGGATTTGTAAAACGAGTCAGTTTTATTTATGGGAGCATAAATTGCCGGAGGATACACCGGTGCGGTATGATGTCGTGTTTATAATCGGGGATGAATGTCGTCTTGTGAGGGATGCTTTTTCATTTTCGGATGAAAGAAAGTAGAACGTTTACTTGCTTTTTGTTCCTAAAAGCAATATAATAGGATAGATTGGCAGAAATGGAGGATGAGCATGGGAAAAAGCAATATTGGCTATTGTTGGACGGCCGAATGTTGGAAAGTCAACATTATTTAATACATTAGCCGGGGAAAAAGATTTCGATTGTAGAAGACCATCCCGGCGTTACAAGAGACCGTATTTATGCAGATGTTACATGGCTGAATCATTCCTTTTCAATGATTGATACCGGCGGTATTGAGATGGATTCAAAGGATAAGATGTTAAAGCACATGAGAGAACAGGCGGACATTGCGATTGACACAGCGGATGTGATTTTGTTCCTCGTGGATGTGAGACAGGGACTTGTAGATGCGGATTTTAAAGTGGCAGATATGCTGAGAAAATCCGGGAAACCGGTGATTTTAGTTGTAAATAAAGTCGACAATTTTGAAAAATATATGCCGGATGTGTATGAATTTTACAATTTGGGTATTGGAGACCCGCATCCGATTTCTGCAGCATCTAAGCTTGGTATTGGTGATATGTTGGATGCCGTTATGGAATTGTTTGATTTGGAAAAAATTGAAGAGGAAGAGGATGACAGACCTAAGATTGCCATCGTCGGCAAACCAAATGCCGGAAAGTCTTCTTTAATTAATAATCTGTTAGGTGAAAATCGTGTTATTGTTTCGGATGTTGCCGGAACAACAAGAGATGCGATTGACACAGAAATTGTTTACAATGGCACGGAATATGTGTTTATTGATACTGCCGGACTCAGACGGAAGAGTAAAATTAAGGAAAATATTGAACGCTACAGTATTATTCGCACAGTTGCAGCAATTGAGCGCTCGGATGTGGTCATTCTGATGATTGATGCCACGGAAGGCGTGTCTGAGCAGGATGCGAAAAATTGCGGGAATTGCCCACGACAGAGGCCGTGGATTGATTATTGCGGTCAACAAATGGGATGCAATCGAAAAAGACAATCATACGGTGAAAGAATATACGAAAAAAGTACGGGACATTTTGTCCTTTGTTCCGTATGCGGAAATTATTTTTTTATTTCTGCCCTGACCGGACAGCGTACAAAGAAAATTTTTGATTTACTTGAAACGGTTATTGAGAATCACGCAATGCGCATCCAGACCGGTGTGCTAAATGAGATTTTGATGGAGGCAGTCGCATTACAGCAGCCACCTTCTGACAAAGGAAAGCGGTTGAAACTGTTTTTATATGACGCAGGTGAGTACAAAGCCACCGACGTTTGTTTTTGTTTGTCAATAAAAAAGAACTGATGCATTTTTTCGTATCAGCGGTATATCGAAAACCGATTCGTGATACATTTGGTTTTATGGGTACACCGATTCGTATTTTTATCAGGGAACGTAAAGAAAAGGAGTAATTTATCATGGAACTTGTTTATTCAATAATCTTTTAATCATTGGTTATGGCTTTGGAAGCTTTTCAACCGGATATGTGGTTGGAAGGATGAGGGACATAATATCCAGTCGGAGGGAAGTGGAAACATTGGCACGACCAATGCTCTTCGTACTATGGGAGCAAAAGGCGGTGCGCTTACCTTTGCCGGAGATTTATTAAAGGCATTTATTCCGACACTTTTGGTGCGCTTTGTTTTCTGTCCGAACATGGGGTATTCACCGGAACTGACCTATCTTATGACTTTGGTGATTGGTCTTGGTGTTGTAATTGGACATAATTTCCCTTTTTACCTTCATTTTAAAGGCGGCAAGGGAATTGCGGTATCGGCGGCAGTTATTGTTGCTTCTTCATCCAATACGAGTCTTGGCTGGATTATGATTGGTGTCTTTTGGCAGTATTTATTATTGTAGTTGGAATTACCAGATATGTGTCTCTTGGCTCATTGATTGTTGTGTGGTATTTTCCCACTTTATGTGATTTTTAAGTACCATAGGATTGAAACGTCTTTGTTTGTCATTATGCTTTTCATTGCGCTGCTTTTTACAGCACTTGCCTACTTTAAGCATGCGGGAAATATAAGACGGTTAATGAATCATACAGAACGTAAATTGGGAGAAAAAAAGGAAAAGGAGAACGAATAGATGAAACATGTTAGTTTTTAGGAGCAGGAAGCTGGGGGAACCGCACTTGCCATTTTGTGTGCAAAAACAATGGACATCAGGTTACGATTTGGTCAAAGGTGAAAGCAGAGACCGATATGCTCAAAGAGCATAGAGAACATCTGGAACGTTTGCCTGGTGTAAAACTTCCGGATAGTATTGTGATTGAAGAAGATTTGGAAAAGGCATGTACCAATCAGGGATGTTATTGTATGGTCAGTCGCTTCTCCGTTTGTCCGTTCGACGGCACAGGAAGCAAAGCCTTTTATCAAAGATAATCAGATTATTGTAAATGTTGGCAAGGGAATCGAGGAAAATACATTGATGACATTATGCGAAATCCTTGAGGATGAGCTGCCGATGGCCGATGTCTGTGTGCTTTCCGGACCAAGTCATGCGGAAGAAGTTTCCCATGGAGTACCAACAACGGTTGTTGTCGGAGCAAAGACGGAAAAAAAGACGGCAATGTTTGTACAGGATGTGTTTATGAGTGACCGCTTCCGTGTATATACAAGTCCGGATATGATTGAATTGAACTTGGCGGTGCATTGAAAAATGTGATTGCGCTGGCTGCCGGTATTCTGGATGGCATGGGACTTGGTGATAATACAAAAGCTGCTTTGATGACACGTGGAATTGCTGAGATTTCCAGACTTGGTGTGGAACTTGGCGGAAAAAATGGAAACACTCTGCGGTTTATCAGGAATCGGCGATTTGATTGTAACCTGTATCAGCACCCACAGCCGGAATCATAACTGCGGTTATATGTTAGGGCAGGGCAAGACATTAGAGGAAGCAAAGAAAGAAATCAAACAGGTTATCGAGGGCGTAAACTGTGCAAAAGCCGCGATGGCACTTGCCAATAAAAACCATGTAACAATGCCAATTGTGGAACAGATTAACGCAATTTTTATTCTCCGATAAAACGGCAGAGCAGGCAGTGGCAGACTTGCTGATGCGCGATAAAGCCAGTGAGTACAAGAGTTTGACGTGGTAGGGAATGCCTAAACGTAAGCAGAAGGTCTAAAATACAAATATTTGCCAGCGGTTTTTGCACTTGTAGTGAGTTAAAAATCCGCTGGCTTTCAATACGGATATTTTTATGCCGGCAGCGATTAAAGGCAACGCTATTTCGTAGATTTTAGCGAAAGAGTTGTTTTTGCTTGGGAAAATTTAACAAGCTATGCAACGCTTTTCTGATTTTTATGAAATTAGCGTTGTTTTAGTGCTGTTTTTAACTTATTTTAGTCATTAAAACAGGAAAAAAATGCAACGTTTTATGTTTTTTTTCGCAATTAAAGTTGTTTTGGTATCTTCATGATAAATTGGTGTTGACACGTAAATGTGTGTGTGATAGTATATGTATAACAGTTAGGGTGCTTTGTGACCCTGACGTTATCTATCAGTACGGGCTTGTACTGGTTTCGACAGGCCAGCTGAAGACGGTGAAGCTATCCGTGGACTGTGACCACGTTAAAACGCAGACTTAAATTTAAACGCTGATAATAATAAATTAGCTTACGCTGCCTAATTATGGCGGCTGTTGTGCTTAGGCGTCCTACAACCTAGGTTACAGCATCATTCCTTTGTAGGGAACCTTGCCGGTAAAAGCTTTGAATCGGTAAGAGAAACATGAAGCTACTGATATTTAGTGGGTGTTAGTTCCCGCTATTTGGAGGAATGGTTTTCGCAAGAAAACAAAAGAACTGACTATGATAGTAGAAGAACGTGGGATTCTGGTTTGGACGCGGGTTCGACTCCCGCCAGGTCCATTAATTTTATAAGAAGGAACCCACTGAAGGTGGGAAGAATCATTATGAAGCACACAGACGCCTGCGAACGGAGTTCGCCTTTGAATGCGTTTGCTTTGCTAAAGTTAAACAAGTCGAATTCTGTATATGATATTATCATATACGGAAATATATGTTATTTAGTATATCGATGGAAGTAAAATAACGGCATTGTATGTTACGAAAGTGATATACAGTGTCGTTATTTTTATGCTATAATGCGGATATGAATTTAACAAAACGAAATTTGCAGGAGAGTCACCACTATGGTTAGAAAATTACGAAATGCTGATGTAAATAAAGTTGCAGATATATGGTTGGATACCAATATAAAGGCCCATTATTTTATCTCTGCTCAATATTGGAAAAGAAATTTGGAATTGGTGAAAGAACTGTTGTTGCAGGCAACGGTCTATGTCTATGAGGATAATCAGGAAATACAAAGGCTTTATAGGGCTGAACGACGAATATATTGAGGGCATTTTTGTTTCTGATGAAATGCAGGCGCAGGGTATAGGTAAAATCCTGTTGAAATTATGCGAAGGATAAAAAAGGAACAAATTGCTTTTGAATGTATATCAAAAAACACGCAGGCAATCTCTTTTTATAAAAAGAGAAGGATTTGAGATTCAGTATAGTGGCCTGGATGAATCTACTGGGGAAAAAAGATTATGTAATGGTATGGCAACAGAAAACGTGATATTTGAAACGAAAGATAATGAATTAATTAGATAAAGAAATGTGCAAAAAATGCACATTCCAAATTCTCAACAAGATTGAGTATCTTATGGAAAGGAAATCGCAATGCAGACAACAGACTCGGTCCGCAGCGTCAAAGGTGTTGGCGAAAAAAGCGGAACAAAATCTTCACAAATTAAAATTGAAACGGTTGGAGAACTGCTAGAGCACTACCCAAGAAACTACGATGAAATCAAGCCGGTTTATCCGATTGAAGCATTGGAAGAAGGAGAGATATAGCGGCTGTAGAAGGCGTGCTTATGGCGCGGCCGCAGATTATGAAACGTGGCTCAAAAAAAAGTATTTTTAACGATAACGCTGCGGGATACGACCGGCAGTTTGCTAATTACGTGGTTTAATATGCCTTTTCTGAGAAATCAGTTAAAAATGGGGACAAGATATTTGTTCCGTGGAAAGGTTGAAAAGCGAAACGGGCGGTTGCAGATGGTGCAGCCAAAGCGTTACACAAGGCAGGAATTTTACAAAATTGTAGGAAAAATGCAGCCGATTTATCCGCTTACGGCGGGGATTACCAATCATGCTATGGCAAAATTAATGCAGGGAGGCAATCACGGAGGTAGAGGATTTCAAAGAATTTTTACCGGCGGATTTGCGCAAACGCCAGCAGCTGATTGAATATAAAAAAGCGATGCGTCAGATTCATTTTCCGGCTAATTATAAGGAATTGAAAGAGGCGAGGAAAAGACTTGCCTTTGATGAGTTATTTTTATATACAATGGCATTAATTATATCCGTGAAAATGGAAAGAAATCAGCACACACCGAATCCAAAAAGACAAAAGAGGCTTCTGAGTTTTTGGAAAATCTGCCATTTTCATTGACTGGCGCACAGAAAAAAGTGTATGAAGAAATTTGTGCGGATATGGAAGGCGGCTTTGTGATGAATCGTCTGGTACAGGGAGATGTTGGTTCCGGAAAAACGATTGTTGCCGTGTTAGCCCTTTTGGAAGTTGTTAAAAACGGATATCAGGGAGCGTTCATGGTACCGACGGAAGTATTAGCGGCACAACACTATCAAAATCTGACGAAGTTACTGGCAGATTACGGCGTGACGGTTGGACTATTGTCCGGTTCTCTTACCGCAAAAGAAAAAGAGACAGGCAAAAGAAAAAAATTGCTTCCGGGGAATGGGATATTGTGATTGGAACGCATGCGCTCATTCAGGATGGTGTTGCATTTGCCGATTTGGGACTTGTGATTACCGATGAACAGCATCGTTTTGGTGTAAAAAAGCAGCGAGAGAAACTTTATCAAAAAGGAAAAGAACCACATGTTCTTGCGATGAGTGCGACGCCGATTCCAAGGACGCTTGCGTTGATTTTGTACGGCGATATGGATTTGTCTGTGATTGATGAAAGACCGGCTAATCGTCTGCCGATAAAGAACTGTGCAGTCAACACGGATTACCGACCAAACGCCTATCGTTTTATGTTAAAACAGATTGAAGAAGGGCGGCAGGTATATATTATTTGCCCGATGGTGGAACAGGACGACGAATCCGAACTGGAAAGTGTAATGCTTTACACCGAAGAACTCAAAAGCCAGTTTCCACCTTCGGTAACGATTGAATATCTTCACGGGAAAATGAAACCGGCGCAGAAAGAAGATATTATGGCGCGGTATGCAGAAGGTGAAATTGATATTTTGGTTTCGACAACGGTAATTGAAGTTGGAATTGATGTGCCAAATGCCAGTGTGATTATGATAGAAAATGCAGAGCGTTTGGACTGGCGCAGTTACATCAGCTTCGAGGACGAGTCGGACGCGGTGAGTGGCAGTCCTATTGCATTTTGATGTCGACAAAAGAAAACCAAAGAGAGCAGAGAGCGGCTACAGGTTTAGTCAATTCCAACGATGGATTTTTATATTGCAAAAAGAAGATTTGGTGCTCCGCGGACAGGGGGGATTTATTTGGCATCCGCCAGAGCGGAGAGCAGGTGTTTTAATTGCCGATATTTTTGAAGACGCAAGTTATGCAGCAGGCGTCAAAGAGGCAAAAGATGTCTGCGGATGAAAAAAGCACTTCTATATAAGAAAAATGAGCGTTTGAGAAACCGTTTGAACCGGTATTTGGGGCAGGTTACGCTGTAAGGTGAATGTTTTCCTTGAAAAAAGGCGTAAATCATATACAATAAAAACGATAAGCATTGGGAAGGAAGAATTGGATATGAGAGTGATTGCAGGAAAGGCAAGGCGGCTTCCTCTAGTCTCTCCGGAGGGCAGGGGGGGGACAAGACCTACGACTGACCGGATTAAGGAAACGCTTTTAATATTTTACAGGATGACATTCCAGGCTGCCGTTTTTGGATTTATTTAGTGGAAGCGGAGCGATTGGAATTGAGGCAATCAGCAGAGGTGCCAAAGAAGCAGTCTTTGTTGAATTTGGCAAAGAAGCACTTTCCTGTATTCGGGCGAATTTGAAAAAACAAAGTTAGAAAGTCAGGCAGTTGTATTTCCGGTGGAAGTCAGTTATGCGATTTCCAAACTGGCAAGACAGCAGGAAACGTTTGATATTATTTATGCCGACCCTCCCTATGAGAGAGGGTTTGAGCCAAAAAGATTTTAGAGTGGCTTGGTGATGCTAAAATCATGAATCCGGATACGATTCTGATTTTAGAAACTTCGTTAGACACACCGGTCGATTATGTCGACACCGAGCAGTTTGAAATTGTGAGAATCAAAGAATATAAAAACAATCAGCATGTGTTCCTTCGTGCCAAATAAAGGGAGCCGGAAGAACGAGAAAAAGGAGAAGAATATGAATCCATCCAGAATTGAGCAGGCAATTGACGAGATTTACAATTATGTAGAAGAGTGTAAACCATCAAAACTTTATCCAAGTAAAGTTGTCGTAGACCGCGAGCAGCTTTATGATTTATTAGACGAACTTCGTCTGTGTGCACCGGAAGAAATCAAACGCTATCAGAAAATCATTACAAACCGCGATGGCATTTTAAATGAGGCGCAGCAGCGTGCGGAGGACATGCTTTCTCAGGCACAGCAGCAGACCGCACAGATTCTTGACCAGAACGAGATTGTTCAAACCGCATATCAGCGTGCCGAGGACGTTATGCGTCAGGCAACGGAAGAGGCAGAGCGTCTGGTGAATGCCGCACAGGACGAAAGCGATCAGATGAGAAAAGCGGCACTTTTTGTATACAAATGATTTACTGAGCGAGGCACAGGGACATGTGGAAGAATCATTAAAAAGAAATTGATAATAAATCCCGCATGCTTACCAGCGCACTTAAAAACAGTATTCAGTTGATGAGAAGCAATAAGGAAGAACTTATGATGCAGCTTGAGCCGACTAAAGCAGCCGCAGCCAGTGAGCCGCAGATGCCGGAAGAGCCGGAACAGCTTGAGCCACAGCCACAAGGACAGGAATCCTTTGAGGTTCCGGAAGATGCCTTCTTAAAAAATGCAGAAGAGTAAATAAACCAGACCGCCGGCAATTACGGCATTTATCAGTTTATTAATAAGATATGGGAAAATGGGAAGTTCTGACTGCGATAGAACACTGCTCGTTTGTGCGGCTGCACACAGACCGCCAAAGGCAAGAATCGAAGCACTTAGAACTTCTTTTATTTGCAGAGAAAGTGGAGCAGTTGCAACATAGGACATTCCGGTTGTGATTTCCATAGAACCAAGACAGGCAATGCCGAATAAACTGGAGGTAGGCAAAAGCATTTTTTCAAGAAATAGGCAAAATCGAAAACAAAATCACATAGCCGCCGATTTTTGTAATCAGGATAAAACTATCCAAAATAATTTTTTATCCATTAGTTTGGAAAAAGAAAGCTTTTGCGGGGAACATGCATTTTGTGTACTGCTGCCATGGAAAGTGTTTTTATTTCTGCCGGTTATTTTCAGAATGGAAGAAACAAAAAACTTCCTAAAAAAAGCGGACAGAACCAGTGTGAGGAAAAAAAGGATCGCTTTTGGTGTTGAAACATTTAAGATGGTGCTGCAACAGTACCCCATGATAAACATGGGACTGGGATTATTGACAAATCCAAGATAAAATAAGCTTTGTCTGTTGTCAGCAGTCCTTTTTCATATTGTTTACTCACTAAATCCGCACCGGCGGGATAACCGCACAGCAGACCAAGAAGGAGAAATGCCGGATGTTCGGATGCTTTTTTTAATTGCAGCCGGAAGAAATTTAAGGCAATAAAAATGGAAGAAGTGTCGGGATTAGTTCGCAAATCCACAGAGAACAGCCATATTTACTGCCGGAAATCGCTGCTTCCGGGCAAAATAAAAGGAAGCCGATAAAGAGAAGTGAGCCGACAATCATAACAATACCTCACGGTTTTTACTCTATCTTATGCGGTAGAGATGGACAAATAGAAGTGTTTTGTGTTACGATAATCAGAAAGGATGGAAAAAGAATGGAGGGGCAGACTTTGAGCGAAAAATCAGAGAAAATGATAGAAGCCATATTAGAAAGTTACAAAGAGTATCCGGTGACAGTTCGATGGATACGGAGAATATTGTAAATAAAAATGTATTGATTCAGGTATTGGAAGAACTTCGCCGGATTTTGTTTCCGGGATTTTTTGATACCAACCGCGTGAGAAGTGAATATATCAAATATTTAGTGGGCGACCGCATGGAATTTGTCCAGTACCATCTCCGCAAGCAGATTGCACGCGTATTAGGAAATGATGAGACATGTGACCAGTGTCCAAAATCGGATTTATCAAATAAAGCCGAACAAATTGTAGAAGAATTTTTCTCAAAAATCCCGATGATACGAGAGTATTTGTACACGGATGTTCAGGCAGCATATGATGGTGACCCGGCAGCATACAGTACCGATGAAGTTATTTTTCTTATCCCGGTATTTTTGCTATTACAGTTTACCGCATTGCCCATGAACTGGTGCTTCTTGGTGTGCCACTGATTCCACGTATTATGACAGAGTATGCACACAGCCTGACAGGAATTGATATCAATCCGGGTGCTGCCATCGGCAAGTATTTTTTGCATTGACCATGGAACCGGCATTGTAATTGGTGAGACAACAACAATTGGAGACCATGTAAAAATTTATCAGGGGAGTTACGCTTGGGCGTTATCCACTAAACGCGGTCAGCTTCTTAAGGGCGAAAAGAGACACCCAACAATCGGAAACAACGTAACAATTTACTCCGGAACCTCGGTACTTGGCGGCGATACCGTCATTGGCGACGGTGTTACAATTGGCGGTAATGCATTTATTGTTAAATCGGTTTCCGCTGGCATGAAAGTAAATGTGAAAAATCCGGAATTGCAGTACAGCAGAGATTCGAGAAGTGAGTTAGAGCAGGATGGATTCTGGGATTGGGTGATTTAGGATTATCCATTGCATAAATTTACAAATGTACGCTTGTTTTTGAAAATTCAGGCGTATAATAATACGGTATGAATAACAGACATAGTATTTAGCTACGCTCTGAAATGGAGGTTATGATGAAAGTATTAGTTATTAACTGCGGAAGTTCTTCACTGAAATATCAGTTGATTGACTCGAAACAGAGGTTGCATTGGCAGTGGGCCTTTGCGAAAGAATTGGAATTGACGGACGTTTGAACCACACACCAAATGGTGGAGAAAAAGTTGTGATTGAGCAGGCTATGCCGGATCACGAAGTAGCAATCCGCATGGTATTGGATGCTTTGACGAATGAAAATTATGGTGTCATCAAAAACTTAGATGAAATTGACGCCATTGGTCATCGTTTGGTACATGGTGGTGAGAAATTTACAAAATCCGTTATTATAGATGACGAAGTAATCGCCGGTGTTGAAGAATGCAGTCCTTTGGCACCATTACATAATCCGGCAAATTTAATCGGTGTCCGCGCTTGTCAGGCAATTATGCCGGGCGTGCCAAACATCGGTGTATTTGATACCGCCTTTTCATCAGACTATGGAACCGGTTGCTTATATGTACGGTCTTCCATATGAGTATTATGAAAAATATAAAGTACGTCGTTACGGCTTCCATGGAACAAGCCACAGCTTTGTTTCCAAACGTGCGATTCAGATGTTGAACCTGGATCCGGATAATTCAAAATTATTGTCTGCCACCTTGGTAACGGCTCCAGTATTTCCGCTGTAAAGAACGGAAAAGTTGTAGATACCAGCATGGGTATGACACCAATGGAAGGTCTTGTTATGGGAACCCGTTGCGGTGATATGGACCCGACTATCGTTGAGTATCTTGCACACAGCCTGAATAAATCCTTAGAGGAAGTTATGGTTATCTTAAATAAAAAATCCGGTGTGCTCGGTATTTCCGGTGTATCCAGTGATTTCCGTGATTTGGACAAGGCTTCTAACGAAGGAAATGAAAAGAGCAAAACTTGCCGTTGAGGTATTCAGCTACCGCACAGCAAAATATATCGGTTCTTACATCACAGCAATGCATGGTGTAGATGCTATCGTATTTACCGCAGGTCTTGGCGAGAACAACATCGTTGTACGTGAGCAGGTTCTTGATCATTTTTGGTTATATGGGAATCACATTGGATAAAGAAGCAAACCAGATTCGCGGTGAGGAGAAGATTATTTCCACACCGGATTCTAAGGTTACCGTTGCTGTCATTCCGACAAACGAGGTTGGCAATTGCTCATGAGACGGTTGCTCTTTTTGAAATAAGATTTTTTGGAAAATATAATTGGAAAATTCGACTATTTTTCTAAAAACTGTTGACAAGACTAGGTCAAGCAAGTATAATGGAAAAAAAGTGTTTGAGTAATTCAGAGGAGGTGTAATCGACATGAGTATCTGTCCTAAGAATAAATCTTCGAAAGCGAGAAGAGATAAGCGTAGAGCAAACTGGAAGATGACTGCTCCAACTTTGGTAAAATGCAGTAAATGTGGCGCTTTGATGGTACCACACCGTGTTTGCAAAAATTGCGGAAGCTACAATAAAAAAGAGATTATCTCTACTACAGCAGAATAATTGTGACGGCTTAGCCGTGTACAGATAAAATAAAGACGAGAGGAGAAAACCGTGTGGTTTCTTATCTCGTCTTTATTTTTTGCTTGATAGGGTTTCTTTTCGTTTGTAAGACCAAGCAGATAATCTGTTGAGAGTCGATAGTATTCTGCAAGTCTTATTAAATGCCGGATTGGTAATTCATTTGCACCACGCTCATAGCGTGCGTACATTGTTTAGGATGTTCTAATATTTCTGCAATTTGTTGTTGTGTTAAATCATTGTCTTCCCTAATATCGCGAATTCGTCGAGTATAATATGAATAATCAGCCAACGAATCATCATCCCTTTCTTATATTATTAGATACTGATAATAGCATAGAGAGAAGATTAACTATTGATTTTAGTAAACATATTTACTATAATATTAAGTAAATATATTTATTAAATGGCTTTTGGACGAGGAGAGTATGATGAAGATAAGAATAGTTTTAGCAGATACCGACGAAAATACATAAATCATTTTATTCGTGCTTTTAAAATTTATTATTTTAATTAAGTTGATATCGTCACATTTTCGGATTCTACGGCATTAAAAAATATATTTCAAGCAGAGCGTATGATATTTTGCTTTCAATTGCGTCCTTGCTCCCTGAAGAGGCGGAGGGAAAAAAGTATGATATTGACCTCAGAAATGGGAATTAAGGAAATGAATGGAAGACCGGCTATTTGCAAATATCAAAAATAGAAAATTTATATAAAGGAATTTTAGATACGATAGCAGAGCAAAAAGCGGAATTACTTATTCATATGAAACGTCAAAAGAATCACCGGTGATTGCTTTTACCTCAGCGGCAGGAGGGGTAGGAAAAACTACGGCAGCCTTAGTCTACACCAGGCAACTTGTCAAAAGGGATTTCAGGTGATGTATTTGTCACTTGAAAGTTTTCGAATATAGATTATTTTCTTAACGCAGAAGGAAGTTCAAATTTTTCGAATGTTTTATTTGCTGTGAAATGTGGAAAAGGAAATCTGCAAATGAAAATAGAAAGTTCGTTAAAGCAAACTTATGGTGGCGTTTATTTCTTTTCTAAACCGATGAATCCAAATGAAATTGATGAGCTGGATCAAAGTGAATGGAAGGAATTTTTGGATGCTGTGCGGGCAATGGGAAGTTTCATTGTATTGTTATTGACTTACCGTGTGCGAATGAAGATACAGCAAAAAAATCATGCCGCTGTCTGACCGTGTTTTGTTTATTACGGATGGAAGTGATACAACGACGGAAAAAACACAGACACTTATGACTTGTATAAAGCAAATATGATGAAATGAATGGGGCTGATTTATCTACAAAAGTAAGTGTGATACAAAATAAATGTGAAGGACCAAGGCGGAAATTGGCTTGCCTATTTTAGCTGAGCTTCCATATATAAAGGAAACCAGAATGGAAAAATTAATTATGGACACCCTTGTAAATGCTGAAAATGCCAGCCTATTATCAATATACCAGCCGGGAGGACAGGAGTATGTATAAAAATATTAGTTTTCAGGAAGCTGAATTTGGAGAAAAGAAATTTTTGATGTATCGAGTCGATGATGCATCACAAATGGATCATGTTGAAGTGGAGATGTTGAAGAATAATGATATTAAAGGACTTCTTCCTTTTTTCTTCTGCACAAAATAATGATGAAATTAAGTTTATGTATGAAATGACAAATAAGATGAAACTATCCCAGTTTTTAGGCGGACTTGTTCGCTGGGAGGAGTTATATCCGGCGGTACAGGGAATCGTTGCGGCAATAATGGATTGCGAGCAGTATATGCTTAATGAGGACATTTTTCGTGCTGGAGACGGAGAACATATTTATTGATTTGTCGAGCCGAAAGATTGAATTGATGTTTCTTCCTGTTGAAAATGAATTGCTGGCACAGATAACATGGAAAGATTTTCTGATTACACTGTTACATAATTTAAACTATGATATGAAAGATGATATTGGCAAATTAGAAACTTTGCAAAGTTATTTGGCAGATGAAAAAATTACGATAAAGGAATATGCGGAAAAAATTGAAAAGATAGAAACACTTGGTTTAGCAAGAAATAAAGACGTTAAAAAGGAAAATAGACAAAGTGAAAGACCTGTAAGAGAAGTAAAAAAGAGAAGAAAAACCAAATGTGATATACAATGTGCCGGACCCCAATAGTGAGGTATCCCCTGGTGTTATGAAAACAGAAAAAGGAGAAAAAAGGAAGGCATTATTGGCTTGTTTTCAAAGAAAAAAAAAAAGAAGAAGCAGGGGGAAAAACAGGCGAATTCATTTGCCTTTGAAATTCAGGACAGAAAAAATCAGTAGATGTTTCAAAGGAAAAGGAAAAAGAGGCGGTGCAGGAAATCGAAGAAACTTTATTGGCTGATGATAGTGAAGCATCACTATTTATGCCATATTTGATAGATAAAAAACAAAGAGTCAAATTCCGATTAATAAAAAAACTTTAAGATTGGGCGCGAAAAGAAAAGTATGTAGATTATGTAACCTCTGAACCGACAGTTGGAAGGCTGCATGCCAGTATCGTGTTGGATGAGCAGGGAAAATTGTTTTTTGTTCGAGATGCCAATTCAAAAAATGGAACTTTTGTCAATGGGGAGAAAATACAAAAGCAATATTAATGTTCAAATCAAGGATAGCGATGTCATTCGTTTTGGAAGAGATGAATATATGCTGCAACTGCGTTAGGAGAAAAAAATATGGAGTTTCAATGTGGTGTAGTATCCGATGTGGGTACAACGAGAAAAAGTGAATCAGGATTCGGCGTGTATCCATATTCAGGATTCGATTATTGGAAATGTTGGATTTGCTGTTGTTTGTGACGGCATGGGGGATTATCCATGGAGAGTTCGCAAGTCAGTCTATGATAGAGAAAATAGAAAAATGGTACGACAGTGAATTTAAGGAACTGTTAGTACAGGGAGTGGAAATAAATCAATTAAGAGAGCAGCTTGACAAACTTTTGGTGAGAGCACAATAAGTATCTCATAGAGTACGGCAATGATATGGGAGCTTCAATGGGAACGACAGTGTCCCTTTGCTGATGTTGCCGGGACGTTATTTTGGAATCCATGTTGGGGATTCCAAATTTATAAAATCGGTAAAAGAACGATGGAGCAGATTACAAATGACCATAGCAGGGTAATGCAGGAAGTCCGGATGGGGATTATTACACCGACTGAGGCGGAGAGATACAAGGAAGAATCAATTACTGCAGTGCATTGGGGCAAGGGGCAGTATTCAGACTGAATTCTTTCCGGAAATATCGATTTGGCGGAGACTTTTTTGCTCTGCTCGGATGGCTTTGTCCATAAATTACAAGAAAAGAGATGTGGAGAAAACTTCGGCCGAATAAAGCAAAGAAAGATGAAATAATACAAAAAATCTGTTGGAGTTAGTGGAAGAAAATAAAAAAGAGAGGAAACCGATAACATAACAGCGATTGCTATACGGGTAGAGCCGTAGTGGAGGAAAACATGGAAAAGAAAGAAACACAGATGGATGTCATGATTCAAGAAACCAGACAGTATATCATGGATAACCTAACAATAACATCTATGAGTAATGAAGAGCTGGAAGATAAAATTGAAGAATTAATTTTGAAAAAAAACAAAGGATGGATTCTTTTCAATCGAGGAAAAGGTTCAAATGGTTCAGGAAATTTACGGTTCCATTCGTGGTTTTGGTATTTTGGATTCCATTTTATCGGATGATAACGTGACCGAAGTAATGATTAATGGACCGGACAATATTTTTTATCGAGAAAAATGGAACTTTAACAAAATTAAATCGCAAGTTTGAGAGTCAGCGCAGATTGGAGGATATCATCCAGCGTATTGTTGGTCTGGCTGGGCGTGAAGTCAATCAGGCAAATCCAATTGTAGATACCAGACTTCCGGATGGTTCGCGTGTTAATGTTGTTTTACCGCCGATTGCGCTGTGTGGCCCAACGGTAACGATTCGTAAAGTTTTCCAAGGAGCCAATGACAATCGAAAAATTGATTTCCTATGGTTCACTGACACAGGAAATTGCGGATAAATTAGAGTGCCTGGTAAAAGCGAAATACAATATTTTTATCAGTGGCGGAACCGGTTCCGGAAAGACGACCTTTTTGAATGCACTTTCCAATTATATTCCAAAAACAGAACGTGTTATTACGATTGAGGATTCGGCAGAATTGCAGATTACCGGAATTGAAAATCTGGTAAGTATGGAGACTAGAAATGCAAATGCAGCAGGAGCCGGTTGCAATTACGATACGTGATTTGATTAAATCTTCTCTCCGAATGAGACCAGAGAGAATTGTAGTCGGTGAGGTTCGAGGTGGTGAAGCGCTTGATATGCTTCAGGCGATGAATACCGGACATGATGGCTCACTGTCAACCGGACATGCCAATTCAACTCATGATATGCTGAGCCGATTAGAAACAATGGTGCTTCAGGGAGCAGATGGTTTGCCCCTGGAAGCAATTCGACAACAGATTGCGTCCGCAGTAGATATTATTGTTCATTTGTCAAGATTGCGTGACCATTCACGTAAGACAATGGAGATTACAGAAGTTTTAGGTTACCGGGACGGTGAGATTCAGTTAAATCCGCTCTATGTATTTGAAGAGGATGAAAATAGTACACTTGAAAAGGTTAGCGGAAGCCTTGTAAGAACAAAAAATCCGTTGGTGAATGATTATAAATTAAAGCTTGCCGGAATTAATCAGGTTATATGAGAAAGGGATTTGTATGAGCAAGAAAAAGAGAGAGAGCCACAGTGGTATATGTCCGAGGTTGGTGTTCCTGTATATAATTATCATGTTTATCACATGAAAAAAGTTGAAAAAATTATTTACATATTATTAGCTTTTGTTGTAGGAGCTGTGGTGGCTTATTTGTTTTATGGTGGTATTGGTAAAGATGAATTGGGAGAGCAACTTTCTGTTACTTATGTTCTCGATGTAGTAATTATGGTTGTTGTCGGAAGTGCTGCAGTAAAACTTTTTATTCCAGTACGAAGGGACAGTTAATTGAGAAAAAGAAGAATGTTTTAAAAATACAATTTAGAGATTTATTGGATTCTGTATCGACTTCATTAAGCAGTGGACAAAATGTTACAGGGGCATTTATTTCAGCATATGATGACTTGCAGCTTATGTATGGGGAAGACGAGTCAATTATAAAGGAACTCAAAGTGATTATAGATGGTATAAATAACAATTTTGAAATTGAGAAGCTGCTTATGAATTTAGGTGAACGGAGTGGCGTTGATGATATACAAAGTTTTGCAAAATGTATTTGAGACAGCATATCGAAAAGGCGGTAATATCAAGATATTATAAAAATACACAGCAGATTATTGCGGGACAAAATGGAGATAGAGAGTGAAATCGAAACCATGGTTGCTGCAAATCAAATGGAACAAAAAAATAATGATGATAATGCCTATTATGATTGTTGGGATGCTTAAGATGCTTGGTGAGGATTTTGCGGAAAATTTTGTTACGCCAACTGGGTGGCTTGCAACAACAATTGAGTAATTGCATTTGTCACCGCTTATTTTGTCGGCAAAAAATACTTGATATAAAGGTTTGATGAAAGGGGGAGAAAAATGATTTTAACAGTTGATATGCTTTGCATAATGGGGTTGGAAGTGTACTTGCGTTGATTTATTGGGATTTTAGTATTTAATAATAAATATGACGGTTTTGCTGGAGCCACTTAATTCAAAGGAATATCCGTTATGTGAAACTTATAATGTTGGTTTTTATTTAATTAATAAAATACCTAGATTAATTCAGAATGCTCATGTAAGAAGCAAAAGACAGTACATTGAAATTTTGTGGAGCAAAATATGCAGATTATTATTTAAGAATTAATTCGGCACAAAGCCTATCACTTTCATTGCTGGTATTTGTTTTGTCATTTTTTTGTATATGGATTGACGGCTGAACCAGTTGTACTTGTTGTTATGTTTTGTAATGGCAGCTGCTATTTATTATTATTACGATACTTTACCAAAGGCGAAAGTGGAGAAAAGAACTGAGGAGATTTCACTTGAATTTGCGGATGTTGTTTTCCAAACTTGCTTTGTTAATTAATGCAGGAATGATTGTTCGTGAGGCATGGAGAAAGTTGCATATACAGGAAAATCGGATTTGTACATAGAGATGCAGGATGTGGTTGATCAAATGAATAATGGAGTATCTGAAAGTGATGCACTTTAACAGATTCGCCACCAGGTGTACGACTGCTGATATCAAAAATTTTACTTCTATGCTTATTCAGGGAATGAATAAAGGAAATCGTGAATTGACGGAAATGATGAAAGAGCAAAGTCGTAAGAAATTTGGAATATTCGAAGGAATTTGATTAAGCAGCAGGGAGAAAAAAGCTGCCAGTAAATTGTTGATTCCGATGTATCATGTTTATTGGAATTTTATTATGATTATAGTGCCTATATTCTCAAATCTGGGATAGGCATTGTAAATATAAAATACAGATAGGAG
>VOFC01001125.1_pt1 | contig 84000 bp, 117 predicted proteins | sample 5384161 | NCBI WGS metagenome assembly VOFC01 (sample SAMN12384722, study PRJNA508395) | human gut metagenome | isolation source: healthy gut B | host: Homo sapiens | reverse complement strand
GACGGGCGAGAATATCAAAACTATATCCGCGACCATCGACAAGGGCGCGGTGTACCGTACGAAAACCGTCAAGGACACATCGGATAACCGCGACGAGTGGGTGCGCTCGATGCATCAAGGCACGAACCCTGAACTCGACGGCGCGGATACCGTGATGGTCTGGGGCAACGGCTTTGAGGGCGCAGAGCAGATGTACGCCGACCTGTGCTGGAAGCTGGACAACGCCATGTTCGAGGAGGAGCAGGGCGAGGGCAAAATGACCATCGAGGTCATCGACTCCAAGACATACACCTATATTTACGGACACATTGTTGTCAAGGCTGCCGAAATGCGCGAGCAGGGCGAGAGCTTTGACGCGATCGTCAGCGTGGTAAAAAGCCGTCTTAACCGCGTGGAAGCCTACCTCGGTGTGTACAGCCTCAAGTTCCTCAAGAAGTCCGGCCGTATTTCGGGCGGCGCGGCCTTCGTGGGTGAGGCGCTCGGTCTCAAGCCCATCAGCCATGTGTATGACGGTGCGGTAAAGGTGTGTGACAAGGTGCGCGGTGAGAAGGCACTCGTTGCCGGAATGAGCAAAAAGTCTCCGCCCGTGTGGTGCAGCCGGATAAGCAGACGGCTATCCTGCTCTACGGCGACGTACCCGCCGAGCGTCTGGATGAAATGGAAAAGCGTCTGCGTACCGAAATTGATTCCGCGATGTGGAACGCGTAGCGATCGGTCCTTCGGTTCTGACAAATACTGGTCCGCTGGCGATGGCTGTAGCGTATTATGGAACGCCGCGGGATTGATGCAAAAAAATTGTGAATGTTGTTTAATATTTCGCAACTTTTTGGCGAAAACGCAAAAATCCTCTAAAAAGCGAGTTGGAATGTGATGATTTTCACAATTTTGCTTGCGAATGGCACGAATTACGAGTATAATTCTGTATTGGAAACGGAATTATTTAAGTAATAAGTTCGTGCTTTTGTTCCTTATCGTAACTTTATAATACATCTTAAAGGAGAGGGATATTTATGCAGTATAACAAGAAGAGCGTTGAGGATATCGACGTATCCGGCAAGAAGGTAATTGCCCGCTGCGATTTTAACGTACCGCAGGACGAGAACGGCAACATCACCGACGACAAGCGCATCCGTGCTTCGCTGGAGACCATCAACTACCTGCTGGATCACAACGCTGCTGTAATCCTGTGCTCGCACCTCGGCCGTCCGAAGGGCGAAGTAAACATGAAGTATTCGCTGGCTCCGGTCGCTAAGCGCCTGAGCGAGCTGCTTGGCAAGGAAGTCAAGCTGGCAAAGGACGTTGTAGGCGAGGACGCTAAGAAGCTGGCCGCTGAGGTTAAGCCGGGCGAGGTCGTTCTGCTTGAGAATGTTCGCTTTGAGAAGGGGCGAGACCAAGAAACGATCCTGCGCTGGCCAAGGCGATGGCTGACCTCGCTGAGATCTATGTAAACGACGCATTCGGCACCGCACACCGCGCACATGCCTCCACCGCTGGCATCGCCGACTATCTGCCGGCAGTATGCGGTTTCCTGATCAAGAAGGAAATCTCTATCATGGGCAAGGCCCTGAGCGATCCGGCTCGTCCGTTCGTTGCAATCCTGGGCGGCGCTAAGGTTTCCGACAAGATCGGCGTTATCGAAAACCTGATCGACAAGTGCGACACCATTATCATCGGCGGCGGCATGGCCTACACCTTCTCCAAGGCACAGGGCGGCGAGATCGGCACCTCTCTCTGCGAGGAAGACAAGATCGAGCTGGCACTCGGCCTGCTCAAGAAGGCTGCTGACAAGGGCGTTAAGCTGCTCCTGCCGGTTGACACCGTTTGTGCAGATCACTTCGGCGCAGACGCTGCTCCGGTCGTATACGAGGCTGGCAAGATCCCGGCTGACATGATGGGCATGGACATCGGCCCGAAGACCGTGAGCTGTTCTCTGAGGCTGTCAAGGACGCAGGCACCGTTGTTTGGAACGGTCCCATGGGCGTATTCGGAGTTTGACACCTTCGCAGTCGGCACCAAGGCTGTTGCCAAGGCAATCGCTGAGAGCAAGGCTGTTTCCATCATCGGCGGCGGCGACTCCGCAGCTGCTGTTCAGAAGCTCGGCTTCGCCGACAAGATGAGCCACATCTCCACCGGCGGCGGCGCGTCACTGGAGTTCCTGGAAGGACTGGAGCTGCCGGGCATCGCATGCCTGCAGGACAAGTAAGTCCATTAGGAACGCTTTTATATCGGGCGCGTTCTGTTGAGCGCTCCGTATAAATACATAAAGATTTAAGACGGAAAAGTCCGTCCGAATGTTTGAAAGGGGTAAAACCAACATGAATCGCAGATATCGTAAGACCATTATCGCCGGTAACTGGAAGATGAACAAGACTCCGGCAGAAGCAAAGGCTCTGATCGAGGAGATGAAGCCGCTTCTCCAAGACCAAGTGGTGCGAGATGGTTCTTTGCGTACCGTTCACCGGATATTCAGGCTGCTGTAAAAAAGCCAAGGGCTCCAAGATTGCAATCGGCGCTGAGAACATGCACTTCGAGAAGTCCGGCGCTTTCACCGGCGAGATCTCCGCTGACATGCTCAAGGAGCTGGGCGTTAAGTACGTTATCATCGGCCACTCCGAGCGCCGTCCAGTACTTCAACGAGACCGACGAGGCTTGCGGCAAGAAGGTTCAGGTCGCTCGAGAACGGTCTGCGCCCGATCCTGTGCGTAGGCGAGTCTCTGACCGAGCGCGAGCAGGACGTTACCATGGAAGTTATCCGCAAGCAGATCAAGATCGCTCTGCAGAACGTAGCTGTTGAGGACATTAAGAAGGTTGTCATCGCTTACGAGCCGATCTGGGCAATCGGTACCGGCAAGACCGCTACCGCAGAGCAGGCTAACGAGGTTTGCTCCGCTATCCGTGACTGCCTGCGCGAGAAGTACGGCGCACGCGCTGCACGCGGCATCACCATCCAGTACGGCGGCTCCATGAACGCAAAGAACGCTTCCGAGCTGCTGGCTCAGCCGGACGTTGACGGCGGCCTGATCGGCGGTGCCTCCCTGAAGAGCGCTGACTTCGCTACCATCGTAGAAGCAGCTAACCAGTAAGATAAGGATACGGGAAAGGGAAACGCTCCTCACCGTTTTGCGGAGGGGGACATGGTGATATCGTGTCCCCCTTTTATTCTCTTATCGTTCGCTTCTGTAAAGGAGTTTTATCAGTATGAAAAAACCACTATGCCGGGCATGCCGGAGGTAGAGGTAGTCCAGATCAAGACTTCCGCACCGGTTAATGTTCTGGCAGATCCGGCTCCTGCAAAAAGCCGGCGGCAAAGCGGGTACCCGCAAGACCGCTGCGGCAAAGATAACTGCAGCCAAGACTGAGGCGAAAAAAGCCGGCAGCCAAGCGCGGCCGCAAGCCCAAGGCAGCCACCGCTGCTGCCAAGAAGGCAGAGGGCCCGAAGAAGCCGACCGCTCTGATCATCATGGACGGCTTCGGCCACCGCGAGGAGACCAAGGGCAACGCCATTGAGGCTGCTAAAAGCCGAATCTCGATAAGATTTTCGCAGAGAACCCGCTCACCTATATCGGTGCATCCGGTCTGGACGTTGGCCTGCCGGAGGGCCAGATGGGCAACTCCGAGGTGTGCCACACCAACATCGGCGCCGGCCGCATCGTCTACCAGGAGCTGACCCGGATCACCAAGTCCATCCAGGACGGCGATTTCTTCGAGAATCCGGCTCTGATGAGCGCGATCAACCAGTGCAAGTGGTTTGATTCCACCCTGCACATTTTCGGTCTGCTGTCTGACGGCGGCGTGCATTCCCCACATTGACCACATGTTTGCGCTGCTCGAGCTGGCACGCCGCAATGGTCTGCGCAAGGTTTGCTTCCACTGCTTCATGGACGGCCGCGACACGCCGCCGCAGTCCGGTATCGAGTATATCGACCGCCTGCAGGCCAAGATCGACGCTGTCGAGGTCGGCTGCATCGCAACCGTATCCGGCCGTTACTACGCAATGGATCGTGATAACCGCTGGGATCGCGTACAGAAGGCGTACAACGCTATCGCACTCGGCGAAGGCGAGCACGCTGCTACCGCACACGAGGCTATGGAGCAGTCCTACGCAAACGGCGTAACCGACGAGTTCGTTGTTCCGGTTATCGTTACCGAGGGCGCGACCGTCAAGGACGATGACGCGATCATCTTCGCAAACTTCCGCCCCGACCGTGCGCGTGAGATCACCCGTGCATTCGTTGATCCGGAATTCACCGGCTTTGAGCGCGTACAGCCTAAGATCCACTACGTCTGCATGACGCAGTACGATGCTACTATTCCGGGCGTGGAGATCGCCTTCAAGCCGCAGAGCCTGAAGAACACGTTCGGCGAATATATCTCCGATCTGGGCATGACCCAGCTCCGCATTGCAGAGACCGAGAAGTACGCACACGTTACGTTCTTCTTCAACGGCGGCGTTGAGAAGGGAGTATCCGGGCGAGGATCGCGCTCTGATCCCGTCCCCGAAGGTTGCAACCTATGATCTCCAGCCGGAGATGAGCGAGCCTGCCGTTACCGAGGAGTGCGTAAAGCGCATCCTGTCCGGCAAGTACGACGTTATTATCCTCAACTTTGCAAACTGCGATATGGTAGGTCACACCGGCGTATTCGAGGCTGCAGTCAAGGCTATCGAGGCTACCGATGACGGCGTAGGCAAGGTCGTTGACGCCATCCTCAAGATGGGCGGCCAGTGCCTGATCACCGCCGACCACGGCAACGTCGATCAGATGCTCGACGCAGACGGCGTGACTCCGTTCACCGCACACTCCACCAACCCGGTGCCGCTCGTAATGGTCGGTCACGAGGGCAAGCTGGCAGAAGGCGGCGTACTGGCGGATCTGGCTCCCACCATGCTGGACATGATGGGCATTCCGCAGCCTGCAGAGATGACGGGCCACAGCCTGCTTGTTAAGTAAAGAGTGAAGAGTTGTCCAGTGTAAATTCGAAAAATCTTCGCTCGGCAATTCGGATATTCTTATTGATAATAATAGAGTGAAGCAGAAAGGGGAAATCGTCGGCGGAAATCTCCAAGTGCTCCACCGGTATTTCCACTGTTTGAAGCCAACCATTTTATTTTATGTAAAAGGAGAAAGAATTATGAAGGGCTACATTGAAATTGTTGATGTAATCGGCCGCGAGATCATGGACTCCCGTGGCAACCCGACCGTAGAGGTTGAGGTTTACGTTGAGGGCGACACCGGCGCATACATGGGCCGCGCTGCTGTTCCGTCCGGTGCTTCTACCGGTATCTTCGAGGCTTGCGAGCTGCGCGACGGCGACAAGTCCCGCTACAACGGCAAGGGCGTTCTGAAGGCTGTTGACGCTGTCAACGGCGAGATCGCTGAGGTCGTTATCGGCATGAACGCTCTCGACCAGCAGGCGATCGACAAGGCTATGATCGAGGCTGACGGCACCCCGAACAAGACCAAGTTCGGCGCAAACGCTATACTCGGCGTATCCCTGGCTGTTGCCAAGGCTGCTGCAGAGGCTCTGTCCCTGCCGCTTTACAACTACATCGGCGGCTGCAACGCTAAGACCCTGCCGATGCCGATGATGAACATCCTCAACGGCGGCAAGCATGCTGACAACAACGTTGATATCCAGGAATTCATGATCATGCCGGTTTCCGCTCCGTCCTTCCGCGAGGCTCTGCGCCGCTGTGCAGAGGTATTCCATCAGCTCAAGACCACCCTCAAGGAGAACGGCACCCGGCTGCAGGTGTTGGCGACGAGGGCGGCTACGCTCCCAACCTGAAGAAGGACGAGGACGCTCTGAAGGTTATCGTTCAGGCAATCGAAGAAGCTGGCTACAAGCCCGGCGAGGACTTCATGCTCGCCATCGACGCCGCCTCCTCCGAGTGGTGGGACGAGGAGCAGAAGATCTACGTCCAGCCCAAGTCCGGCAAGAAGCTGACTCAGCAGCAGCTGGTGAACATGTGGAAGAAGTTCGCCGACACCTACCCCATCATCTCGATCGAAGACGGCATGGCTGAGGAAGACTGGGAAGGCTGGGCTATGCTGACCAAGGCTCTGGGCGACAAGATCCAGCTGGTCGGCGACGACCTGTTCGTTACCAACACCGCTCGTCTGTCCAAGGGCATCGAGCTGGGCGTTGCTAACTCCATCCTCATCAAGGTAAACCAGATCGGCACTCTGACCGAGACTCTCGACGCGATCCAGATGGCGCACCGCGCCGGCTGGACGGCCGTCGTGTCTCACCGCTCCGGCGAGACCGAGGACGCTACCATCGCTGACATCGCTGTTGCTCTGAATGCAGGGCAGATCAAGACCGGCGCGCCGAGCCGCACCGACCGCGTGGCGAAGTACAATCAGCTCCTGCGCATCGAGGAAGAGCTGGGCGAGGACGTTGCACAGTTCCTCGGCAAGAAGGCTTTCTTCAACCTGAAGAACAAGTAATTTTTTACAGATTGTAAAAATGATAAAAAGCAGGACGTCTCCCTTATCGGAGGCGTTCTGCTTTTTTCTGATACTGGTAAAAATAACGAGAATATTCCTGTGAGAAAAAATTATTTTTCTTCCGGGATGCCCTTGCGGAATGGTTGTTACTAAGGATCGAAAAAGGTCGGATTTTTTCAGGATACAGGGTCAGTGCGCGGAATAAACGAAGAGAAAAATGGTGAAGGGGATGCAGAAAATGGAGATATGTGATAAGATGCGGACAATAAAAATTGCCTGTCCGAGACAAAGCAATTTATCATTTCATTTCTATTTCAAACAGCCCTCCGCACAGTATCGCACTGTGCGGAGGGCGTTTTCAGCCGGAATAACCGGCCTTCCATCTCTGGAGGGGCGAGACTTGCATTTTTATAGCTGACGTCTGCGGTCGGCGTGCCGGCCGGGACGCCGAGCACAGCTGCATCCGCCTTCTGCACAGCCGGTGGTCTTCCAGCGCGCGCGCGCACGCTCATATGCCTCCGCCTCGGCGGCATTGCGCAGCCTTGTGAGGGCGGCGTTCTGCTCGACGCGGGCGTTTTCGGCGTTCAGCTCATAATTCCGGTAGGCGAGCGTCGGCGTGCCGTCGAGAAACCAGTGAGACCGGCCATGGACAGGCTGTAATCGCGCTCGGCGTTATACTGGCTGAGCAGGGTCTGCGCCTGCGACAGGGCAGCGCTTTCCGCGGCGCTGTCGTAGCCGCTCTGTGCGCTCGCTTCACTGGCCGCCGCGGCGGTCTCGGCGGCGGAACGGGCGGCGAGGCGGCTCTGAGAGAGCGAATTCAGATCACCGCGGTACTGGTTGTCGACCGCGATGCGGCTGCTTTCCGCCATGCCGCTTGTCGCGGCACCGGTCTTTGCGCTCATGTTCAGACCGAGCAGCGCGAGCTTTTCCTCGTTGCGCAGCGCGGACTGACGGGCGCTGATGCCGGCCTGACGCACCGCAGAGGCGTAGTCGCTGTCGATGGAGGAGAGATTTGCATCGAGCTGCTGGCGGATGCGGGTCCGCGCGGCCTCGAAGCGCTCGAGACGCGCCTTTTCGGCCGCATCATACAGCGAGCTGACGCGCTCGGCGTTCTCCTGCGCCGCTTTGGAGGCAGAGGAGGAGGACGCGACATAGTACGGGCGGTAGCCCTTTGTCCAGGTCGAAACCGCGCTGTTGTCCGCGACCTTGCCGGTCAGGCCCTCGGCGTCGATTTTGTTCTGCCGTTCGGCGAGCAGCCGGTCGCGCTCGGCCTTGCTCGTCGAGTTCGCAATCGCCTCGGAATAGTCGAAGTTATCGCGGTAATTTTTGGCCATAGTTTACTCCTTTCCTTGAGGCAATACCGCAAAGCGCCGCAGCTTTCATTGTGCGGTGCTGCCTCAGATGCTCCCGTTTTCCGTCCATCGCAGCGTGAGCGCGAGCAGTCCGAACGGCTCGCCCGCGCGGTCGTTGCCGATGCGCAGGGTGAACAGCGGCCGGTGATGACGGCGTCGTCGGCTGCGCCAGCTGACCGCGCCCGGCATGCAGCGGAAGGACAGCCGCGCGAAATCCCAGCCGCGAAAGGCGAAAAGGTCGAGATTTCGCGAAATGCGGAAGGTTTCGCCGCCCTCATCCGTAAAGCAGAGCGCTGCGCTCGAGCGCGTGTACGGCATGAGTGTCGGGATGATGTCGCGGATTGTCTTGTGCCGCGTCCAGTCGGAGAGCGAGAGCGTCGGCGTGCACCAGTAGGCGTCGATCGCCTCGCCGTCATCTGTGTAGGCGTCTGCATCCCCGGGAAGCGAAAAGCGGCACAGCCTGCCGTCGTTAGTCCCGAACCACAGACGGCCGCCGAGCACCGCGAGGCACTGTGCCGGGACATTCGTCCAGAAGAACCACGCCGGATAGCCGTCCTCCTCGTTCAGATGGCCGTCCGCGATGTAGACGTTTCCGCCCAGCGCGAGGTAGTAGCGCCCCTCGAATACCACCGCACAGGCGTTTTCCATCGCCTTTTCCTGTACAAGGCGCGGGCGGACGGATTCCGAGATCGAACGGATGGTGTTCTGCTCCGCGACCGCCGTGCCGTAAACGCCCATCACGCCCTGCGCGGACAGGAAGAGCGGCACATCGTTCAGCATGGCGAAGGTGCGCGGCGCGACTGCGCCTTCGCCGTGTGCGCCCTGCCGCAGCGAAAAGTAGGAAGCGCCGTCCTCGGTCATGACAAAGGTGCGCGCGAAGCTCGTCGCCTCCTGTGCACCGCCGGTCTTGACGATGATCTGGCTTTCGTACTGCTTGAGGTATCCCGCGATGGCGCTCGCCTCGGTGCCCATGCGCGCAAAGCCGGTATCGGGGAAATAGGTGGGATCGTAAAGTCCGCTCTGCCAGTCGCAGTGCGGCTCGTCCGGGTTGCCCGCGAGAAAAACGCGCGTGTCGTTCTTGCCGCCGTACAGCCCGGCGATGCGGCAGCGGTTGATTTTCGCCGCCGCGCCCGGAACGGTCTTGCTGAACGCGATGCTGACGTTGTCGTGGCCCTGTCCGTCAGCCGGGGCGGAGGCGAGCGCGACCGTACCGGCATCGTAATCGACGGACGCGATGGCCACTTCAGTGCCGTCGACCGCAGCGGTGAGCGGCACGCGGTCAAGCTCTCGCGCATCCAGATGAAATTCCGTGCTTTTTCCGTCTCCGATAAAGGTGTTGATGCGCCGTCCGGTCAGGAGGTTTACCGCCTCCAGGCTGTGCCGCCGCCCGCAGGAGACGCGGAAACCGTGGTCGTCGGCACATAGGCGATGCTCTGCACGCGGACAGCCTCCCATGCGCCGCCCTCGCCGCGGCGGACTGCGCGGAAGCGCGCCCCGTCGAGCAGATAAAGCACGCCGTTCATGGTAAACGCCTGCGAGAACGCGCCGTTCATGTCGCGGCAGAGCACGGTCTGCTGCCCGTTCTCCGCCCGGAAATACAGGTCTGCACCGGTGTGGATGAACGCGCCTGCACCGTCGGGAGCGGAGAAAATACCGTAGACGGGTGCGTCATAGCGCTGCTGTACCTGCCAGCCGGTGCGCTTGACGAGAAAGTCGTTCCGGTCGCACACCAGATTCTGCAGGTCGGGGGAGCGCGTCAGCGAGACCTTGGTCGGATGGGAGCGGAAGTCCGCGCCGCCGAAGCGGCTGATGACAGTCTGGTGCTCGGTTTCGGTCGAGGGAAAATCGGTATCCGCGCATCAGACCATCTCCTGTACGGCGGTGAACTGGGCCGGGCAGTGCAGCAGCAGACGCTCCGCGTATTCATCCGCCGCCCAGTTGAACTTCGCCTTGTCGTCATCCGCGCACAGCAGCGCCGCGAGACCGTAGGGGCAGGCACTCGCGTGCGAGCCATTCGGGCGCCGGGAGCTCGTCCTCGAGCGCCTCCATGCACGGCGGCACGGAAAAGGCGGCCTCGCCCTGCTGCACGCGCTCCGCGTTGATTTCGCGCAGGCTGTTCGCGAGCAGCTGATTGAGCGCGCCGAGGGCGAACTGCGCGTAATATTCGCCGCTGTCCGCGCCCGCGCCCATAATCGTCATCGCTGCACGGCAGCATTCGGTTCCGGTCATAAAAATTACCTCCTTCAAGGATTGGGAAAGGGCGGAGAGCGGAAAAGCCCGCTCTCCGTTTTCACAGCCGGCTCAGCCCTCCGCGACAGCGGACGGGTACTTGCCGCTCTCGGTCATGACCGCACGGATCTTGCAGCCGGTCTCGGCGGTCAGCGAAGTACCCGCAACGTAGTCCTTCGCGGAGTCGGAGTAGCGCGGGTCCGAGCCGTCGAGCGTGTAGCGGATGCTGCCCGAGCCGGTGATCCTGCCGCCGGAGACAGTCGGCGCGGCAGAGACCATGCCGGCTGCGACGAGCGCGTACACGCCGCCGCACTTCGCGCCGAGAACGTAGGCGTCGTAGTAGTGGCGGCCCTCAATCAGCGCGCCGGACACGCCGACCGGGTCCTCGTGTACCTTAGCGTCTGCGATCTTGTACGGCATGAGCACGGCGTCCTTGTGTGCCACGAGGAAGTAGACGTTCTCCGGCAGGTAGCTCTTCGGCACGCGCACGACGTTCATGCCGAATACCTCGCCGCACACGCCCTTGGCGATCGACTGACGCGCGAGCACATCCACGCCCGCGAACTCGTCCGAGGTACACACCAGCTTGTACATCTCGCTGGTCAGGTACAGATAGCGGTTGTCGTCCGGGACGAGCGCATCATCGAGCGCCTGAGAGGCGTCCGCGATCTTGCTGATGATGTCGGCGCGGGTCGGCTTTTCGCTCTCCGCAATCGTGCCTGCCATGGTCACGAAGCGCTTGAAGGCGTACTTGTCGGCGGACGGGGTGGACTTCTCGCTCAGCTGGAGGCGCAGCATGTCGGCGGCATTCTTGACCAGATTCTGATCGAGGTTGTTGCCCTTGTCGATGGTCTAGGTGAAGGCCTTGTCCTGGGTCATGGTCAGCTCTGCACCACGTCCTGCATTTCGGTGACAGCGCCGTAGCGGCCCAGGCCGCCGTCGCGGTCGTAATCGACCTCCTCGACCGTAATCGGGGTGTAAACCTTGAGCGTTTTCACGCCGGTCAGGTCATAGGTTTCGGCGGTCTTGCCCTTGATGAAGGACGCACGGGTGAATACCTCTGCAATCTGGTCGGAATACTTGCTTGCAAGATTGATTGCCATAGATAAAGTCTCCTTTTATGAATCGGTGGTGGATGTTCAGCGGCGTGTTATCTGCCGAGCAGGGCGAGCGTTACCGGGTCGATGCCGGCCGGTTCGCCGTCGGTCTGCGCGGTGCCGACCGCAGCGCGGCGGTTGCGGCGGTTCATCTCGAGCGCGGCGAGCTCGTCGCGCAGCTCCGCGATCTCCCACTTGCGGTACGCGGACACGAGCGAGCCTTCCTGCTGCGCCCACTCCCATACCTGCTGCGGAATGTCCTCGGGACGGACATCGGGATATTCCTCGACAAAGGCCGCATAGATCTGGCCGTTTGGCATGGCGTTTGCCGCACGGTTGCGGCGCACATAGGCGTTGTGCCTGGAAAAGACCCTGCGCCGCCGCCTCGATCAGCTCGTCGAGCGTCAGCTCATGGATCTCGCCGTCCGCCTCGACCGGATAGGTCATCTCGGCGGACTGCACCGGCGCTTCCGCCGCCGCGAACGGGTCGAGCGGCATGGTGTTTTTCCGGGTTACGGTTGTTCGGTTCCTGCATTTGCTGTTTCCTCCTTCTGGGTCTGTCGCTGCATGCGGAGCGCGTGCAGCAGGTCGTGTTTGCCGCGTACCTGATAATCGGGCACGTTCTCGAGATAAACAAGCGGGTCGGAGATGACGCCGCTTTCGAGCAGATGGTCGCTGGTCGTGGTCTGCATGATCTCGGACCAGTAGCTTGCCGCGCCGACATCCACCTGAAGGCGCATATCCTGTCCGGCGAGGGTCGAGAAGTCAAAGCTCTGCCTGTCCGGCTCGCCGCCGTCCTCATCGGGCAGCACGAGCGTGCGAACGCCATAGTGCACGCCCATCATGTCGAGAAAAATGCGCGCCCAGTCCTCGGTGAAGCAGTAGAACTCCATTTTTGTCAGCTCGAGCGGCGCGGCGGTCGCACTCTGCACTGCGATGATCGCGGAGGTGTTGTCCGGGCGCACCGTGCCGAGCGAGGCCTCGCTCGCGCCCATCAGCTCCATCGTGTCGGTCATCATCTGCCGGAGCAGCTGCAATACCTGCGCAGAGATGTCGGGCGCGCGGAATGCCGCCGCGATGGCCTCATTCGGGTTGCCGCGCATGGCGATGGCCTTGCCGACGTCGTTCGACCAGCCGTTCGGGAAACGGGTCATATCGTAGACGATCTTCGGGAACGCCACCTGCTTGATGCACTGCACGTACATGGAATACAGCTTGTTGATGGCGATCTGGTTCGGAATGGCCTCGGTCAGCGGACTTTCGCCGTGACACGAGCCGCGCACGCGGTTCCAGCACAGGTGCGTCACCGGATACAGACGATAGGGGAGCACCTTTTCTCGCATCACGGTCGCGTTCCGCACGGTCTTGCAGAACGCGATGCCGCCCTCGACCCGGCGCATATGCAGCAGCACGGTCACGCGCTCCTCGCCGCCATTCACGCGCCAGCGATGGTATTCGCCCGCATCATCGGCGCGGATGGCGCTGATCTCATCCTCGGAGATGCCGTTTTCCCTAGCCTCGCGCCGTACCTCATCTACATCGCGCCGCATGGCGATGATGATGTACGGCTGACGCTGCACCTCGTCGCAGGCCGGATTGCCGAAGCAGATGTTGGTCGAGTCGATGAGATCGACGGCAATATCGCCCTTGACGGCCTGACCGGTCTCGAGCGCCGGATCAAAATGAACGTAGAAGCAGGCGTCTCCGTCTACGCAGGCGTTCTTGAGCAGCGGCCGGCCGAGCGCCTTGACGCCCGAGCGCTCGATGGCGGAGGCGAAGGCGCGCTCGAGCACATGGGCGGTGCGGCGGCCCTCGTCGTTCATCTCGAACGGCGTGACGCGCACGGCCACATCATCCGACACGAGCATCGCCACGAACAGATTGACGCAGCGGCGCAGCACATTGAAGATCAGCGGATCGAGCGACTGCACGCGCAGCCCCTCCCACTGTCTGCCGAGATAGAAGGCCTCGTTGCGGCGCACACGGTCGTACAGACCGATGGAGCGCTTGTAATCGCGGTCGCGCTCATATCTGCGCCAGACCTCCGCAGGGGAACGGTCAAACTGCATTTTCTTCCTCCTCCTCCCGGCCGTAGGCCATCAGCGCCGCAATATCGCGGCTGAGTGCGTCGTCGGGCGCGGCTTCCGCTGTGTTTTCGCGCGGCAGGCGCCGCGGCAGCGAAAGACCGCCCGACACCACCGCGCCGGTCAGCACGAGAAGGGCTGACGCGAGCGCATAGCATAAAACTTCCATGAAAAAACCTCCTTGTCAAAAGCGCAGGAACTCTCCTACCTCGCAGTCATACGCTGTCGGGACGCTCGGGGCAGGCGGCTCGAAAACGGTCGCCGCGTAGCCGCGCAGTGCATCGGGTGCATGCGTCAGCTCGTGCGGCGTGTTCGCCGTGTCGGACGGATTGCGCCTGTCGTGCTGCAAAGCCGGCAGTGTGCGGATGAGATTGCGGCAGGTATTGAAGATCGTGAGCCGGGGCCGGGGCTCGCCGTCCATGTCGCGCCGCGGCGCGAGCAGCTCATGCAGCGCAAGCCAGCCGGCTACGCGCTCGTTGCTCGACTTCTCGAAGCTGAGACCGCAGTCTGCGAACAGCTCGACCGCGCTCCTGCCGGTCTCCTGCCGCCGGTTCCACAGGTCGGGCGGCGCGAGCCGAACATCGATCTGTTCTCCGGACGCCTCGCAGGAGAGAACGCGCGGCGGCTTCAGAGATAATCAAACCCGGCTCGTATAACTCTCTGTATACCACGCTGCGCCCGTCCGGACTCTGTGCGATCCACAGCGCCGCAAGCATATCCAGACCGTAGTCGATCGTCAGATAGCGCCGCCATTCGCGCGGGATCTCGTGCGGTGGCACGATATGCAGGGCGGGGAGAACTCGGAGAAATACCGTCCCTCATCAAGCTCCCACACGCCGTCGAGCAGCGCGCGCCTGTCGTGCACGGAGAGCAGACGCAGCCGCTTTTCGTACCCGGCATCGGCCTTGCGCAGAAACGGATTGTCCGCGAGCCGCGCCGGGAGGAAAAGCCGCGTTTCGCCGTCGAACGCATGCACCTCGTCGGGCGGCATCGGATCGATGTAGCGGCTCTTGACCCACTGATGGCCGATGCCGCCGGGATTTGTGGTCGATTTGACCTGCTTGGGATACGGATTTGCGCCGCGGATGCGCGAGATGAGATAGGTGAACTGGCTTTCGGTGAAATGCGTCAGCTCGTCGAACCGGATCACATCGTACTCGGCGCTCTGGTATTTGGTCACGTCGCTTTCCGCGTCACAGTAGCCGAACTCAAGCGTCGAGCCGTTGATGAAATCCCAGCGGTGCTCGCTGACCTTGTAGCTCGCGACACTCTGCGGATAGAGCCGCATGGCCGCCGGAACGAGCGAGCGCTCGAGCTCGGGCATGGTGCGGCGCAGCATGAGCTGCCGCGAGCCGGGATAAACGACCGCGAAACGCAGCGCATCGAGCAGCTGACCATGGCTCTTGCCGCCGCCTGCCGCGCCGCCGAACAGCGTTTCAAACGCCTCCGACCGCATGAATGCGGCCTGTCTCGGCGTCACGCGGAATTCGCAGCCTCGTCCACCACGCGGAATACGATCTCGATCGGCGCCTTGTCCTGCTCCTCGCCGAGCATCACGCCCTTTCCGACCGTCCGGTCGAGGATTTCTTGATCGCGCTCAGACGGCTGTTCGCCGGAGCCTCCGGAGTCGTCCGCGATCTCGTACAGCATCCGGATCAGTTCGTCCGGATCGCTTTTTTTCTGCACAATATCAACCACCTCCAGAAGAAAATGAATTCGGGAGAAGCCGGTCTGCCGTTCCGGCGTCCTCCTGTGAGTCATAGAATAGGAGCGGAACGCGGTTTTGTCAAGAACAAATGTTCGATTTCTGAGTCAAGGTCAAAAGATTGACCATTTTTTACAGAGACGTCGGTTTCTTGCGCCGCAGCTCTTGCAATTTATTGACCGCTGCGGTATTCTGATATAGTATGGAAAAATATCGTCGGGCCGCACACACATGCCCGGCTGAAGCGGCCGTCTGTCCGGCAGGCAGAACGCGCCGCATACAGAAAAAGGGGAAAGGCATATGAATAAAATCAAACTGATCGCGCTCGATCTCGACGGCACGGCGCTCACGCCGCAGAACAAAGTCGCGGAGACCACGACTGACGCCGTGCGCCGCGCGCGAGAGGCCGGGGTATATGTTGCTGTTTCGACCGGCCGTATCTGCGGCGAGGCGCGTGATTTTGCGGTCGATCTGGACGCAGATGATCTGATGGTCACGTCGGGCGGCGCGACGCTTTCGAGCATTTCGGGCGAGAGCTGCACGATGCGCATGTCCATGCCGTGGGAAGCGGCGGTCCGCGCGGCGGCGGCGGTCGAGCGCATCGGCATGATCGCCATGATCTACGTCGGTGAGACGCTGCTCATCACGCCCTACGACGACCTCGGCTTCGGGCAGCTACAAGACCAACGAGGGCTATCTGACCTCGAAAAAGGTGGTCCCGTCGGTCGCTGAGTATATCGCTGACCATCATCTCTCGGTCGATAAGATCTTCGTGCGCAGTCAGGACCCGGTAACGCTGCTGCGCACGCGCGCCATTCTGGAGCAGATCCCGGGCATCCGCGTAATGAGATCGGCGGCGGACAATCTGAGGTCATCACCCCGGCCGCCGACAAGGGAACGGCGCTCGGCATGCTGTGCCGCGACATCGGCACCGATCTCGACCACGCCGCCGCCATCGGAGACAGCGAAAACGATTTCGAAATGCTGCGCGCGGTCGCGCTCCCCCATCGCCATGGGCAACGCATCGAGTGAGGTCAAGGCGCTGTGCCGCTGGGAGACTGACACGAACGCGGAGGACGGCGTCGCGCACGCGATCGACCGCATCCTCGCGCACAATAAAGCGTGTGACGAACAGGCTGAAAACAGTGGAATTTGACACGTATTTATGATATAATTAACCTGTCTCAAATTGCTTTTGAAATAGGAGAGTCTATATTTTGGCTGCAAGAAAAACCACAAAACCAAAATCGGAAAAAAAGCGCACCGCGCACGCGGAAAAAGGCGGAACCGGCACCTGAAGTGCAGGAGAGCTCCGGACTGAGCCGCGCGGCATGGGGTGCGATCTGGGCGGGACTGGGCGTTCTGACCCTTCTCGCGCTGCTGCCCATCGACGGCGCGCTGCTGCGCTGGCTGCACCGCTTCATCGGCGGCTTCATCGGCCGCGGCGGCCTGCTTCTGCCGTTTGCGCTGTTTGCGCTAAGCGCGCTGCTGTTCCTGCGTCCGAAGGGACCGGTTCGCCTGCGCGGCGCGTGCATCGGCCTGCTGCCCCTCCTGTTCGGCGGCATCGTCCATGCCATCACCTGCGCGAACGAGTACGATTTTTCGATGAAAACCATACGGAATCTGCTGGAAACCGGCATGGAAAGCCATTCAGGGTGGCCTGCTTTCGGGCATGCTGTACATCGTGCTCGAATGGGCGCTGTCGAGCGCGGGCGCACTGATCGTGCTGCTGCTGCTCTCACGTTCGCCGCCATCATGGTAGCCTGCCGCATCACGCCGATGATGCTCGTCGATATGTTCCGTCCGCCCGAGTACGAATACGAGGACGAGGAGGAACGCGCCCGTTACGAGGAGCGCGGTGCAGCTGCCGAACGTGCATGAAATGGCGCGTGAGATCACGGCGGCGCACGCCCAGAAGCGCGAGGAGCGCCGGGCACGCCGTCAGGCCGCTGACTTTGACATCCCGATCGACAGCAATCCGCCCGGCGAGGATAAGCCCGGCGGCGCTATCCCGCCCGTCTATCCGCCGCACGAGGAGGGCAAGCCGCTCGCGCCCGATGAATACCTGCGGGGCCTGAAAAAGCCGCGCGAGGAGAAGCGGGAAGAACAGCCGGACAGCATCATGGAGCTCGTGTCCAACCGCGCCGACGAGCCGGAGGATGAACCCGAAGCCGAGGCGGCGCCTGCAAAGCCGGCCGCGAAGCCGAAAAAGACCGAGAGCATCTCGGAGGATGAGCAGGCGGCGATGAACGACGCGATGGACGAGAGCCAGAAGGCCCCCGCGCCGGTCTACGCCTATCCGCCGATCGACCTGCTGACGCAGGGAAAGCACGCATCGGTCGCCGGTGCGGAGGCCGAGCTGCGCGAAAGCTCGGCATGTCTGCTCGATACGCTTGAGTCGTTCAACATCGATGCGCAGATCATCGGCATCGTGCGCGGCCCGTCCGTTACCCGTTTTGAGCTGACTATTCCGCGCGGCATCAAGATCTCGCGCGTTTCTGCGCTTGCCGATGATATTGCGCTCGCGCTCGGCGCGGCGAACGTGCGTATCGCGCCCATCCCGGATAAATCCGCCGTCGGCATCGAGGTGCCGAACAAGACGGTCAACACGGTCTTTATCCGCGAATGCATCGGCTCGAACGCCTTTCGCGAACGCAAAGAGCCGCCTGTCCTTCGCCGTAGGCAAGACATCACCGGCAGGCCGGTCATCGGTGACATTGCGAAAATGCCGCATATGCTGATCGCCGGTACGACCGGTTCCGGTAAATCGGTCTGCATCAACTCCATGCTGATCTCGCTGCTCTACAAATCGACCCCGGAGGAGGTCCGCCTCATCATGGTAGACCCGAAGATGGTCGAGCTGGGCAACTACAACGGCATTCCGCATCTGCTCATTCCGGTCGTAACCGACCCGAAGAAGGCGGCCGGTGCGCTCAACTGGGCGGTCGGCGAGATGGAACGCCGCTACAAGCTGTTCGCAGATCATCAGGTGCGAAATCTGGTCGGCTATAACGACCTCATGCGCGCCGAAAAGGCGAAAGGCGGAGGCGGCCGCCGCAGAGGGCGAGACCGCGGCTGCCGAGCAGTATCAGGTGCTGCCGCAGATCGTCATCGTCATCGACGAGCTTGCCGATCTGATGATGGTCGCGGCGAAGGAGGTCGAGAACTCGATCTGCCGCATCGCGCAGAAGGCGCGTGCCGCAGGCATGCACCTGGTCGTTGCAACGCAGCGTCCGTCCTCGGACGTCATCACCGGCATCATGAAGGCGAACATCCCCTCGCGCATCGCGTTCGCGGTCGCGAGCCAGATCGAATCGCGCATTATCCTTGATACCACCGGCGCGGAAAAGCTGATCGGCAAGGGCGATATGCTCTATGCGCCGCTCGGCGAGGCAAGCCGCTGCGCGTGCAGGGCTGCTTCATCTCGAATGAGGAGATCGAAAGCGTCATCGAAAAGATCAAGGAGACCAGCACCGCCGAGTACAGCGAGGAGATCCTTGAGCATATCGAGCGTCAGGCGGAGCAGGCCGACAGCAAGAGCGGCGGCTCGGCCGGCGACCCGGGCGAGGATGAGGACGAAATGATCGAGGAAGCGATCGACGTTATCATGGAATGCCGTCAGGCGTCCACCTCCATGCTCCAGCGCCGCTTGAAGCTCGGCTATTCGCGTGCCGCGCGCATCATCGATCAGATCGAGGAACGCGGCATCATCGGCCCGTTCGAGGGCTCCAAGCCGCGCCAGATCCTCATTTCGCGCGAGGAATGGCAGGAGATGAAGCTGCGGCGGAATATGCCGATCGAATAAAACAGACAAATAAACCGCAACAGTTTATCTATGGAGGGTTTTATCATGAAGAAGATCAATATCGCAGAGCAGTCCTTCAACCCGTTCGAGCTGATCGGCAAGGACTGGCTGCTGATTTCCGCCGGCACGGAGGAAAAGTGGAACACCATGACCGCAAGCTGGGGCGCTGTCGGCGTCGTGTGGGGCAAGCCGTCCGCGACCTGCTACATCCGCCAGTCCCGCTACACCAAGACCTTTGTCGACGATTCCGAGTTTTTCACGCTGACCGTTCTGAAGGACGGCTGCCGCGACGCGCTCAACCTGCTCGGCTCGAAGTCCGGCCGCGACATGGATAAGATGCACGAGAGCGGCCTGACCCCGGTCATGCTCGAGGTCAGCCGACCTTCGAGGAGGCAAAGCTGGTCCTCATCTGCCGCAAGGCGTGCAAAACCTTTATCGGCCCGGACGACATGACCGCAGAGAACGTCGAAAGGTGGTACGGCGACCGCGATTATCACACCATGTACATCGGCGAGATCGTCGCAGCATACGAGGCGTAACCCTGTGCGCCGAAAGGCGAAAAGCATTTCTTTGGAGGCAATGTTCCTGTGAAAAAAAAGACTGCTCAGCCTGCTTTTGTCGGCGGCGCTGCTGTGCGGCGCGCTCCCGACCGCCTTCGCGGGCTACGAAAATTTCACACCCAAGACCACCTATACCGACGGGCGGTTTTCCGACGTTTCCTCGTCCGACTGGTTTTATGAGAACGTCCGCGCATCCTATGAGTATGACCTCATCAACGGCTACAACGACGGAAAATTTCACCCGGACGACGATCTGACCATCGCGCAGGCGGTCAAGCTCGCCGCCTGCCTCAACAGCCTGTACAGCAGCGCTACGGCGGACTTTTCCGCCGCATCACCGTGGTATCAGCCCTATGTCGACTACGCGCGCCGCAACGGCATCCTGACCCGGACGTTTGCAGATTATGACGCGCCCGCGAGCCGCCGTGAATTTGCGGCCGTGCTGGCCAGGGGCGCTTCCGCGCGCGGCGCACTCCAGCCGATCAACAGCATCGCGGACGGCGCGATCCCGGATGTTCCCGCCTCGGCAGAGGACGCGGACGCGATCTATCAGCTCTACCGTGCCGGTGTGCTGACCGGCTCGAACGGCGGCCGGTTCAAGCCGGACGATACCATCCGCCGCAGCGAAGCGGCCGCCATCCTGACGCGCATGGCGGTGCCGAGCCTGCGGCAGAAGGTCGAGATCAGCACGGGCGAGCAGCCGGAAAATGTGCTTTCGGCGGACGAGATCCTCGAGAAATGCGGCCCGGCGGTGTTCAAACTAACGAGCTATGACGCGCGCGGCAACCTGCTCGGCATGGGCAGCGGCGTGGTGCTCTCCGCAAACGGCGACGCCGTCACCTGCGGCCATCTGGTCAACGGCGTGGCGCGTCTCGTCGCGGAAATGGCGGACGGCAGCAAGCGCGAGGTCAGCATCTACGCGCTCGATGCGAGACTCCGACATCGCGCATATCCGCGTCGTCGGTGTCGGTCTGCCGTATCTGGAGACTGCGGACAGCTCGTCCACGGGCGACATCGTGTACGCGCTCGGCTATCCGGGCGGCGGCGCGGAAAAAAAAGGTGACGGCGGGCAAGGTGCTCGACGATTCGAACAGGGGACTATCTGGTCCCGATGATCGAGACGACCGCCTCGGTCGTCAGCGGCAACTCGGGCGGCGCGCTCATCGACGGGCAGGGCCGCGCTGTCGCGGTCACGGTCAGCAGCCGAACCGGCGGCAGCAGCTCGTTCTCGGTGCCGCTCTCCGTCCTCGACAGGCTTCAGGGCAGCACGGCAGTTACCCCGGCGGAGTATTCGCGCACGCACAAGCCGGACAGCAGCAGATGCTACGATAATCTGTATCCGGTGCCGGATTTCGGCTCGGTCAGCGGCGCGTCGCTGTTTGCGACCTCACGCGACCGCGGCACGACCTGCTTCTATTACGCGCTGAGCGAGCTTCCCGACCTCGACCGTCAGCTGCTGCGCGCTACTATGCGGCGCTCGGCGAAAACACGTTCTATCAGTTCAATGAAAGCTCGTTCACCTCGTCGGCAGGCTATCTCCTGTCGGTCAAGCTGTACGAGACCACATGGGAGGGCATCGACGTCCTCGGCGTGTGCGTTTCGGGCATGCAGACGAGCTAAGCTGTCGCGAAACCACGGTTTTCGCCGACAAGCTGTGTTCTGACAGCGCGGGCGCCGCAGAACACGGACGGAGAAAAAAGTTCCTATGCAGAAACTTTTCTCTCTCTCAGAGTATAAAAAAACCGAGGTACACGCCCCGGTTGCTCTCATGAAATGTTTTTTTTGAGGATAGAGGCCTACGGGCTTATGAATTTGCTTCGCAAATTCTATTTTATCGCGCGCTTTCGCGCGGAACGGCGCGGTATAAACTTTCGCTATCGGAGGCACAGGAAACTGCGCCCTCTTTTCTTGTCTTTACAAGCGGTTCTTTCCTGTGCTATAATGATAAAAAGCTGAAAAAGAATCGTTCCGGCTTGTGCATGATACACAAAGGAGTGACCAATATGACAAACCGCATGTTCGGCAATTCGCAGATTCTTGCCTGGCTGCAATATTATTCGGATAATACGCAGATCGATCTCGAAAAGGTGAAGATCCTCGATATTACGCGCAAAAATAAAAAACCTGATCCCGACGGTCGAGTCGAACGACGCGGTTCTCGTGTTCACCGAGGCGGGTCATGCGGACATCTTCTACCGTATGTGGAGCGCCGGTCTGGGCGAGTGCGACGTATGGTACAACACCGGCTCCGAGCCGTCCGGCCCGATCGAGCACAGCAAGCTCAAGAACATGATCGACCGCGGCATCAACGCCTCTGCGGCCATGCTCGTGCTCAATCCGAACGCGCGCTCGACCTATAAGATCGGCATGCACAACACGAGCTTCTCACGCGGCTCCATCCGCTACGTCGGCAGCGAGATCCGCGCGGTCATCCTCAACAAGATGCACATGGCGTCCGACGACACGGTCTGCATCATTTCGGGCGAGTCCATCGCGGTCGAAGCCGCGCTCATCGCAGGGGAGGGCACGGTCATCGCGGTCGAGTACAACGGAAACGACCGCCGCACGATGGAGGAAAACATCGAGCAGTTCGGCCTCAACAACATTGCGATCATCGACCATGTGGACGATGAGAGCATGAAGGAGCTGCCGGTTCCCTCGCTCGCCATGCTTGTCGCGAGTGCGAGCATGGAGCAGGAAATCACCTGCCTGCTGCGCCTCAATCCGCACATGGAGTTCGTGATCTACACGCTCGACTTCCGCTGCGCCGCTGCGCTGCCCGACCTGTTCGCGAAGCTCGGCATCGGCGAGACCGAGGTCATTCAGATCACGGTTTCCAGAATGAACGCCAAGCATAATTTTGAAGCCGAGCCCGCGCCGTGGCTCATCACGGGGCGTGGCGGAGTTTGATAGTGTCCGCCGCACAAAAACATCTGTTTTTGTGCGAAATGACGATTGACAGCGGACAGACATTTCCCTATAATAGGTGACAGTGGGACGCAGGACGGCGAAAAATGCCGAAAACCGCGTTCTGCGCACAATTTCATCCATGAAAGATGATGATGGAGACAGTACGTTCCGATGACCGAACGCGAAGCGAGCCGGGTATGGTGAAAGCCGGTGCAAGTAGGACGGGACCGAATATCACTCCGGAGTTGCAGCCCGAACCCTTCCCGCCGGGAAACAGTAGGTGCTGACGGCAGCTTTGCCGTTATCGAAGCCGCGTATGCCGGTACGCAGTAACGGGTGGTTAAACGAAGTGCTAATTTTCGAGCTTTCGTCCCTTTACGGGGATGAAGGCTCGTTTTTTTGCCTTTTCGGCAAAAAGCACAAGAAGGATACAGGAGGAAACAGCATGAAGAACATGGTCGAGATCCGCTGGCACGGCCGCGGGCGGTCAGGGGCGCAAAGACCGCCTGCCTGCTGCTCGCGGACGCGGCGTTCGCGTCGGGCAAATATGTGCAGGGCTTTCCGGAGTACGGTCCGGAGCGCATGGGCGCACCGATCACCGCCTACAACCGCATTTCTGACGAGAGATGCACCATTCATTCGAACATTTACAATCGGATTACGTCGTTGTCGTTGACGAAACCCTGCTCCAGTCGGTCGATGTCACCCACGGTCTGAACCCGGAGGGCGCCATCGTCATCAACACCCACAAGTCCCCGGACGAAGTCCGTCCGCTGCTGCGCGGCTACGAGGGCAGGGGTATACACCCTTGACGCCCGTGCGATCTCCGAGCGTACCCTCGGCAAATACTTCCCGAACACCCCGATGCTCGCCGCGATCGTCAAGGTCAGCGGCGTGCTCGACCCGTGGCGCTTTGTTTCCGACATGGAGACCTCGTTCAAGCATAAGTTCGCGACCAAGCCGCAGGTCATCGCAGGTAATATGGAATGTCTGACCCAGTCGCTCAAGGAGGTGCGCGGATAATGGCTAAGTGTGCAAAGGATATCAATGAACAGTCGCCGTGGCAGGAGCTTACCCCGGGCGGCGAGATCTACGAGGCGGTACCGCCCGCATGACCATCACCGGCGAGTGGCGCGCGAACATCCCGGTCTGGGACCCGCAGAAGTGCAAGCAGTGCCTGCTGTGCGCACCCTTCTGTCCGGACTCTTCCATTCCGGTAACCGCCGGAAAACGGGGCGAATTTGACTACGACCATTGTAAGGGCTGCGGCATCTGCTGGAAGGTGTGCCCCTTCGGCGCGATCGACTTTGTAAAGGAGGAAAAGTGATGAGCATTCGTGAGCGTATTTCGGGCAACGAAGCAGTTGCCTACGCAATGCGTCAGATCAACCCGGACGTATTTGCGGCTTTCCCAATCACTCCCTCTACCGAAATCCCGCAGTATTTTGCGCAGTATGTCGCAAACGGTCAGGTAGACACCGAGTACGTCACCGTCGAGTCCGAGCATTCCTCCATGTCCACCTGCATCGGTGCGGAGGCGGCAGGCTGCCGCGCGGTAACGGCTACTTCCTCGTGCGGTCTCGCGTTCATGTATGAGCTTCTGTATGTCGCGGCTTCGTCCCGTCTGCCGATCACGCTCGCGTGCGTAAACCGCGCCCTGACCGGCCCCATCAACATCAACTGCGACCACTCCGACTCCATGGGCGCGCGCGACGCAGGCTGGATCCAGCTTTACGCCGAGAACAATCAGGAGGCCTATGACAACTATCTCCAGGCGATGCGCATCGCGGGAGACACCGGATGTCCGCCTGCCGATCATGGTATGTCAGGACGGCTTCATCACCTCGCATGCGGTCGAGAACATCGAGCTCGAGGAGGATGAGGCAGTCAGGAAGTTCGTCGGCGAGTACAACCCTGAGCATGCCCTCATCGGCCGCAAGACGCCGCTCGCTGTCGGCCCGTACGATGTTTCTCCGTACTACATGGAGCACAAGGTGCAGCAGGCCGAGGCGATGAAGAACGCCAAGAAGGCTATTCTGGACGTTGCAGCCGACTTCGAAAAGACCTTCGGCCGCAAGTACGGCTTCTTCGAAGAATACTGCATGGAGGACGCGGAGGTCGCGATCGTGCTCATCGGCTCGACCGCAGGCACCGCCAAGGCGTGCATCGACCAGCTGCGCGCAGCCGGCCGCAAGGTCGGTCTCATCAAGCTGCGCGTGTTCCGTCCGTTCCCGGGCGAGGAGCTTGCAGCGGCGCTCAGTCATGTCAAGGCAGTCGCCGTCATGGACAAGAGCGAGGGCTTTTCCGGCTGCGGCGGTCCGGTCTTTGCCGAGACCCGCTCGGCCTGCTACGCGCTCGAAAACCGCCCGATCATGGTCAATATCGTCTACGGTCTGGGCGGCCGCGACGTCGCGACCGGCGACATCGCGCGCGTATTTGACCACCTGTTCCTGCTCGTGAACAACGGCGGCAAGGGTCCGAAGTATATCCACATGGGTCAGCGCAGCAGCGCACCGGAGGTGTTCTGAAATGGCATATAATCATAAAGTTGAACTTTCCAAGCCGGAGCGTTTCGTCGGCGGCCACCGCCTTTGTGCAGGCTGCGGCGCAGGTCTGGTCTGCCGCGGTATGATGCGCGCGCTCGATGAGGGCGATAAGGCGGTCATCTGCAACGCAACCTCCTGCCTCGAGGTTTCCTCGTTCCTCTATCCGTTTACCGCGTGGGAGGATTCCTACATCCACTCCGCTTTCGAGAACGCAGCTGCGACCTGCGGCGGCGTCGAGGCGGCTTACAATGTCCTCAAGCGCCGCGGCAAGATCGACGATACATATAAGTTCATCGCCTTCGGCGGCGACGGCGGCACCTACGACATCGGCTTCCAGTCCCTGTCCGGTGCCATGGAGCGCGGCCACGACATGGTGTATGTGTGCTACGATAACGAAGCTTATATGAATACCGGCATTCAGCGCTCGTCCTCGACGCCGCGCTTCGCGAGCGCGACCACCACGCCGTCCGGCTCCTGCTCGGTCGGCAAGATGCAGAACAAGAAGGATTTGACCAAGATCATGGTGGCCCACGGCATCCCCTATGTTGCCCAGACCACCTTCCTCGGCAACTTCAAGGACTTCCACGAAAAAGCGCACCGCGCGATCTACACCGAAGGTCCGGCGTTCGTCAACGTCATGTCTCCGTGTCCGCGCGGCTGGCAGTATCCGACCGAGATGCTCCCCGAGATCTGCAAAATGGCAGTCGAGACCTGCGTCTGGCCGCTGTACGAGATCATCGACGGCGAATGGCATCTGAACTACATGCCGAAGAAAAAAGCTGCCGGTCGAGGAGTTCATGAAGCTCCAGGGCCGCTTCAAGCACTGCTTCAAGCCGGGCAACGAGTGGACCATCGAGGCTGCACAGCAGTATGTAGACGAGAAGTGGGAAAAGCTCCTCGCACGCTGTGGAAAGTAAGCTGTCGGGAAACTGAATGCACGCTGCCGCGCGACAGCTGTTTTGCATGAAAATAAAGTTTATCGACAATAGAAAGACCACAGTCAGTGCATGACTGTGGTCTTTCGCTGTTCTGAAATCAGAGCATGGCGCTTTCTATTTTTGCGCCGGGGCAGATGGTGCGAACGAAGCCGGCGAGCGTTTCGAGCGCGTCCTCGATGACCGCCGGGGCGGTATCGGGCGTGCCGAAGACCGGGTAGAACACATGACGGCTGTCCGGATGGACGCAGGTGCGGCTGTCCGCGCCTGCGATCATGCTGAAGATGATGCCCGTCTCGTCGCGGCCGCAGATATCGTTCGGATAGGTATGCGTGCTGTCGCCCCGCATGCCGTCAAACGGCAGCTTCGCGTCTGGCGTGAAGATGGTCAGCGGGCCGTCGATGCGGTCGATGTCGTGTGTGCCGGACAGGACGAACGTTGTAAGCTCGAGCAGGAACGGCAGCGCCGTCACCGGGTCGTCCTCCGGGAACGGACGTCCCTTGAACATCACGGTTTCGAACTGCAGCATCACCGTGTAGGTCTTTTGAACTTCCGGAAAAAGCGGAAGTAGGGATTTTCTCCGAAAACCGCCTTGCGGTCGTAGCCGGCGTACTTATCGCGCAGCGCCGCAAGCTCCCGCTCGATGAGCGCATGGAGCGCGGCTCTGCCGCAGCCCTCAGCCGGATAATTTACCTCGAGAATGCCGAGCGGGATGCCGCGCGAAGCAAAGCTCTGGTCCTTGCCGATGTCAAACATGGAACGCTTTCCTTTCTCACTTCATTGGCTCGTAAAACTGGTCGAGCAGCTGACCGATGGTCTGATGATCGGCGATCTTGCCGGTAACCGCATCATAATAATAGTACATATTGCCGTCCTGGTCGGCAAAGAGATAGGTGCCGAGCGGACATATATCACGGTTGCCGTCCGTCCATCCGATATACTGATAGCCTTCCGCCTCGCCGACGACGCGGATCTGGCTGACGCTCAGCGGGTGCATCACGACCGAAAGGCCGACGATCGAGATCAGGTACGAGCAGTACAGCAGGATTACGACGTAAGCGGAGCTGCAGCCCTTCGGCGGATGGAGCATGGACTCAAGACCGAGGGTTTTCACAACATAACCAAATACAAGCATGATAACGATGACCCAGAACCAGACCTCGCAGAGCGGATTAAAGCCCAGCGCGAGCATGAGATAGATGAGGCCGCCGCAGCCGAAGGTGACGATCAGCTGACTCAGACGGTTCCATTCCGCCTCCTCGCGTTTCGCCGCAAAGCGCGACGCGAACAGGATGACCGGTGCATAAAGCCACAGGAAAATCCGGCTGTCGCCGAGCGCGCCGCCGAAGTCTATATAAAAATAAGTACCGATCAGGCTCACAATGAGCCATGCCGCGAGCGCTGCGATCGTGAAAGCACGTTTTACATCTTTTTTTTTTTTTTCCATTTCTACATTCTCCCCTGAAAAAAGGCAAACGGGCAGAGCCATGCGGCTCTACCCGTTCCACCACACACCGCATGGTGTGAGCTATGCGATTGTAAGATTAAGCCTCAGCCTTGATCTTCTTCAGCTTTGCAAAGCGCGGCAGGCCGGACTGCTTCGGGCCAACGTTCTCGCCCTCGATGAGCGGCAGAGCGTAGTCAACAAATGCCTGAGTAACGCCGTTGCCTTCCTCGTTGATCCAGTCGCGCGGAACCTTCTTCTCGGTGTTCGCAACTTCAGAAAGCGGGAGCAGCTCGATCTCGCACTTGTAGCCGTTCTCGTCGCGGGTGCACTTGAAGCCCGGCATGTAGTCGGTCTTGCCTGCAACTGCGTTCTCAACAGCAGCCTTGCCGGACATGTAGGACTCGTCTACGTCGGTCTTGGAAGCGCAGTGTGCAGCGCAGCGCTGGAGCAGGCTGAGCTCGATGCCGCGGACCTTGCAGCCCAGCTCGTTCTTTACGGTGTCTGCCAGCATGGAAGCCAGACCGCCAAGCTGCGCATGGCCGAAGCCGTCGGTCGCAGAGGCCTTGGCCTCGGAAACGAACGAGCCGTCCGCGTAGTGGATGCCCTCGGATACAGCAACGAGGCAGTTGCCCTTCTCGTCGTAGATCTTCTTGACGTCAGCCAGGAACTTCTTCATGTCGAAGTCGGTCTCCGGCAGGTAAACCAGATCCGGACCTGCGCCCATAGCGGTAGCCAGACCGGCAGCGCCAGCCAGCCAGCCAGCGTGACGGCCCATGATCTCTACGACGCAGACCATGCCGGTGTCGTATACGCGAGCGTCCTGATAGATCTCCATGCAGGAAGTAGCGATGTACTTGGCTGCGGAAGCGAAGCCCGGGCAGTGGTCGGTGCCGAACAGGTCGTTGTCGATGGTCTTCGGAATGCCCATGACGCGGCACTCGTAGCCGGACTTCATCATATACTTGGAGACCTTGTTGCAGGTATCCATGGAGTCGTTGCCGCCGTTGTAGAAGAAGTAGCGGATGTCGTACTTCTTGAAGATCTCAAGAATACGCTTGTAATCGGTATCGTCTACGTCCGGATCAGCCAGCTTGTAGCGGCAGGAGCCCAGAGCAGAGGACGGGGTGTAGCGCAGAAGAGCCAGCTCATCGCGGTCTTCCTTGTCGATATCATACAGATCGTCGTTCAGCAGACCCTTGATGCCGTGTGCCATGCCGAATACGCGGGTGATGGACGGTTGTCCAGCGCTGCCTCCAGCGCACCCAGAACAGAAGAGTTGATTACGGAAGTCGGGCCGCCCGACTGACCGATGACGCAAGCGCCTTTCAGTTCGCTCATAATGATAAACCTCCTAACAAATTAAAACACAGAGATATCTCGCTGCATTTTCTTACGTATAAAGAGTACCATATAACGTGAAAAAAATCAATCGTTATCCGAAGTTTTCGGCAGTTTTCACGATTTTATGTAGAGCTGCGGAAAAAAGACAGGATTTTTTTGATATACACTTGATTTTACCGGGGGTAACTGATAAAATAAAAGCAGAATTTTTAAGATTCAGCTTTTATCAGAAAGGAAGTTTTCCCATGCCTTTAGTTACTACTACTGAGATGTTCAAGAAGGCTTATGACGGCGGCTACGCTGTCGGCGCTTTCAACGTGAACAACATGGAGATCGTTCAGGGTATCACCGAGGCTTGCCAGGAGCAGCACGCTCCTGTCGTTCTTCAGGTATCCAAGGGCGCACGCGCTTACGCTAACCACACCTATCTGGTCAAGCTGGTAGAGGCCGCTGTCATCGAGTGCCCCGAGATCCCCATCGCCCTGCACCTGGACCACGGTCCTGACTTTGAGACCTGCAAGGCCTGCATCGACGGCGGCTTCACCTCCGTCATGATCGACTGCTCCTCCCGTCCGTTCGACGAGAACGTTGAGGAGACCAAGAAGGTCGTAGAGTACGCACACGCTCACGGCGTTGTCGTTGAGGCTGAGCTCGGCACCCTCGCTGGCGTAGAGGATGACGTTAAAGGTATCCGCTGCGGATTCCTCCTACACCCATCCGGAAGAGGTTGAGGAGTTCGTAACCCGCACCGGCTGTGACTCCCTGGCTATCGCAATCGGCACCTCTCACGGCGCTTACAAGTTCACCCCGGAGCAGTGCACCCGCAACGAGCAGGGCATCCTCGTTCCGCCTCCGCTGCGTTTCGACGTACTCGAGGAAGTTTCCAAGCGTCTGCCGGGCTTCCCGATCGTTCTGCACGGTTCCTTCTTCTGTTCCGCGCGAGTTCGTTGACATGATCAACGCTCACGGCGGCAAGATGCCTGATGCAATCGGCATTCCGGAGGACGAGCTGCGTCACGCTGCACAGCTGTCTGTCTGCAAGATCAACATCGACTCCGATATTCGTCTGGCTATCACCGCTTCTATCCGCGAGCACTTCGACGAGCATCCGGATCACTTCGATCCGCGTCAGTACCTGAAGCCGGCTCGTCAGGCTGTCAAGACATGGTCACCCACAAGCTGATCAACGTTCTGGGCTGCAACGGCAAGGCTTAATCTGCTGAACTGAAAGCTGAAAAGACCTCCCGATATGGGAGGTCTTTTTTTTTGCTAGCGCATGAACAGCGTTTGCTGTGCAAATGAAAAAACCCAGGCACATACGCCCTGGTTTTTTCGTTAAGATGGAGAACTGCTGTCTCGAGGCTTATTCAGCCTTGGTCTCAGCGTCCTTGGTCTTGAGCACGAGCTTGTCGTTCTCGACATCGAGTACGACCTCGCTGCCCTTGCTGATCCTGCCCTCGAGGGACTCCTCAGCGACAAGATCCTCGACCTCGCTGGTGACGGCGCGGCGCAGCGGACGCGCGCACCGTAAAGCGGATCGAAGCCGGCCTTTGCGAGGTGCTTCTTTGCAGCCTCGGTCCAGGTCATGCTGATCTCCATGTCCTTCATGCGCTCTGCGACCTTGCGCAGCATACCGTCCGCAATCTGGGCGATTTCGTCCTCGTTCAGACGGTTGAACACGATGATGTCATCAATACGGTTGAGGAACCCGGACGAACCGCGTTCTTCAGCTCGCCCATGACATCCTCCTTGATCTGCTCAAAGGTGCGCTCAGCAGCGTCCTCCGGCTTGCCGTCTGCGAAAGCCGAGCGACTTGCGGCCGGAACCGCCGGTGATCTTCTGTGCGCCGATGTTGGAGGTCATGATGATGATGGTGTTCTTTGAAGTCTACGTGGCGGCCCTGACCGTCGGTCAGGATGCCGTCCTCAAGGATTTGCAGCAGGATGTTGAACACATCCGGGTGAGCTTTCTCGATCTCATCGAACAGAATCACACTGTACGGATTGCGGCGCACCTTTTCAGAGAGCTGGCCGCCCTCTTCGTAGCCAACATATCCCGGAGGCGAACCGATCATACGGGAAACGGCGTGCTTCTCCATGTATTCGGACATATCGATACGGATCAGCGCGTTCTCGTCGCCGAACATCGCCTCGGCCAGTGCCTTGCTCAGCTCGGTCTTGCCGACGCCGGTAGGACCGAGGAACAGGAACGAACCGATCGGGCGCTTCGGGTCGCGCAGGCCGACACGGCTGCGGCGGATGGCCTTTGGAAACCGCGGTGACGGCCTCGCTCTGACCGATGACACGATTGATGCAGCGTATCCTCGAGGTGCAGCAGGAGCTGTCCCTCGTCCTCGGTCAGCTGAGCGACCGGAACGCCGGTCCAGCCGGAGATAACGGCTGCAATGTCGTCCTCGGTGACAGCACCGTGGGACTTGGTCTGCTGGTCAGCCCACTCCTTCTTGCGAGCCTCCAGAGCTTCGCGCTTGATTTCTCTTCGTCGCGCAGCTTGGCAGCGTTCTCGTAGTCCTGACCCTTGACAGCCTCCTCCTTCTTCGCAGCAACAGCTGCGATCTCGTCCTCAAGCTGCTTCAAATCCGGCGGAGTGGTCAGGCTGGACAGGCGAACGCGGGAGCAGGCCTCGTCAATTACATCGATTGCCTTATCCGGCAGATAACGGCCGGTGACGTAGCGGACGGACAGCTTGACAGCGGCTTCAATAGCTTCGTCCGGAATCTTGATGCGGTGATGTGCTTCGTACTTGTCGCGCAGACCCTTCAAAATCTCAACGGCATCCTCGGCGGACGGCTCGTTGATCTGAACAGGCTGGAAACGACGCTCCAGAGCGCATCCTTCTCAATATTCTTGCGGTACTCATCAAGCGTGGTTGCGCCGATGACCTGCACCTCGCCGCGGCTCAGTGCCGGCTTCAGGATATTGGCAGCATCCGCCGCGCCCTCTGCCGCGCCTGCGCCCATCAGCATGTGCATCTCATCGATGAACAGGATGGTGTCCTTCTTGGCGGTCAGCTCTTCGATGACCTTCTTGATGCGCTCCTCGAACTCGCCGCGGTACTTGGTGCCTGCGATCATGCCGGTCAGATCGAGCGAGATCAGGCGCTTGCCCTTCAGCGTTTCCGGTACGTCGCCGGAAACAATCTTCTGAGCAAGGCCTCGACAACGGCGGTCTTGCCGACACCCGGATCACCAATCAGCGCCGGGTTGTTCTTGGTGCGGCGGGACAAAATCTGGATGACACGCTGAATCTCCTTGGAGCGGCCGATAACCGGGTCCAGCTTGCCCTCCTTGGCAGCGGCTGTCAGGTCGCGGCCAAACTGGGCTGAGCGCGTCCTTGCTGTCAGCGCCGCCGTTTGCAGCAGTTCCAGGCTCGCCGGAAACGCCGTCCTGTGCGCCGCCGAGCGCTTCGTTCAGCTTCTCGACAAGGATCTGCGGGGTGATTTTCAGGTTAGCAAGTGCGGTCAGCGCGACATTCTGTCCTTCGCGCAGGATGCCGAGCAACAGATGTTCGGTGCCGACATAGCCGGTGCCCATCTCATTCGCGGACTGTACAGACAGCTCTACAATGCGCTTGGTGCGCGGCGTCATGCCCTGCGGGGCGGCAGCGTCGGGGGTGCCGCGGCCGGACAGCTCTTCGATCTGCTTAACAAGCTTCGTCGGTCACGCCTGCGGCAGCGAGCGCCTTTGGCGGCCGGGCCGCCGCCCTCACGCAGCAGGCCGAGCAGCAGGTGCCCGAGCCAATGTAGCTGTGGCCGAACGAAGCGGCCGCTTCCTGTGCAAGCGTCAGAGCCTGACGGGCACGCTCGGTAAAACGGTTTTGATAGAACATAAATAACACTCCTTTCAGAGTAGGAAAAAATTCAAAATAATTGATAATGGAGAATGGATAATGGAGGGCGGAGGTGCGGCGAGCCTGCAAACGGGATGCAGGTGCGTCCGTCCGCCCTTACGGGCGGTTTTCAATTCTCCATTTAAACGGATGCCTGCTGTGGCTTCACGCAGCATTTCCGCGCGCTTGATGTCGCGGTCCTGCGGAGCGCCGGTCAGCATGGCCGGGCGGATATGTTCCTCAAGCAGATACAGCTTCTGCGCGTCCGTGCCGGACAGGAAGCCCATCTGCAGGCCAATCAGCACATCGGAAATGCACTGTACGGCTTCGTTCGTGTCGATGAGGTAAGCGCTCTTCATCGTGCCTGCCGCGCGGTAGATGCGGTCGCGCAGCCCGGTTCATTCTGGCTGCGCACCTGTTCGCGCGCGCCTTTTTCTCGGCGTCGATGATGGTGGTCGCAGTTTCGACCAGTTTGTCAGTCAGCTCTGCGGCAGACGCACCGAGAGTGACCTGATTGGAGACCTGATAGAAGCCGCCGACCGCCTGCGAGCCTTCGCCGTAGGTGCCGCGCACCGCACAGCCGCGGCTGCCCGCGTAGCCGATGATGCGGTCCATCTGGCCGATCGCGGTCAGCATCGGCAGATGCAGCATGATGGAGGCGCGGAGACCGGTGCCGATATTAGTCGGGCAGGCGGTCAGGTAGCCGAGACGCTCGTCATACGCGAACGGCAGCGCCGCTTCGATAAGGGACGCGATGCGGTTTGCCGTGTCGAGGCATTCCTTCGGGCACAGACCGGTGCCGATGACCTGCACGCGCAGGTGGTCCTCCTCGCCGATCATGATGGACACGCCGCCGTCCTTGGAGACGATCAGCCAACCGCCGTTCTGCGCCAGCTCGGGGAGATGAGGTGTTCCTCGACCAGCTGAGAGGCTTCGGTCGAACGGGGGATGATCTGCTTCTTGTCAAACTCCGGACCGATGGTCGGGTTTTCTTTCAGTGCAGCGAATATCTTGTCAGCAATTTCACTGTGCTGCTGTTCGGTCAGACGGAACGGATAACCTTTAATATTTCGTGCCAGGCGTACGCGGCTGGATGCTGCCAGACCGGTGAAGCCGCCGCTTATCGTAAACATGCTCATTTCTGTTCGCCCTCCATTCTGCGGATCTCATCGCGCAGGCTTGCTGCGCGCTCGTAATCTTCGCTTTCGACAGCCGCCTTCAGCTGAGCCTTGAGGTCAGCGACCGGATCAGTCTTCGGCTGTTCGGGCGCTGCCGGTGCCGTGCCGATATGGCGTGTCGCGCCGTGGATCTTCTGTACATACGGATTGAGAATATCCGCAAACGTGGCGTAGCAGTCCGGGCAGCCGACGCGGCCCGTGCGGCGCAGCTCGCTTTCGGTCATGCCGCAGGTCGGGCACTTGCGCTCGGTGCCGAGCATGGTAGCGGTCGGAGTTGCTTCGCCCAGCATATCATTCCACAGACTGCCGAAGCCGCCGCCGAGGAACGAATGGAACGGATCGCTCCAGAAGTGGTTCATCGACTGAAATGCGTTTTCAAACGCACCGCCGAGGTTTTCCTTCTGTGCACATTCCGGACACAGGTGCATTTCACGGGTGACGCCGTTTACGGTTTCCTTTATAATACATGGTTGCTTCATTCTTGCCGCATTTTTCGCATTTCATAAGTCAAAACTCCTCTCTGAGAGATTGTATATATATAATAAAGTTTCATTGTTTGCCGGAGAATATCACTGCCCATGCCGGCATCCTCGTTCGCTGTGCGAACGAGATGACTGCGCATCGTTGCGATACCCATGATCGAGCAGCGATAGATCGCGTCGCAGGCGGTCGCGGTCGGCCTTATTCAACCTCCGCCAGTGCACCGTCCGAGCAAGCGGACAGGAGCAGCTGTCCTTCGCGCTGGGTAAGCAGCTCAGCGGAAACGAGTGCGCGTGTCAGACGCGCCGCGTCGTTCTGGCTCAACCGTCCGCCGATACCGCGGGCCGCTTCGAGCAGCGTGCGCTGCTTGTCATCCAGCAGACGGATAATGCGGATGAAGCCGCCGCCGCCTCGCTGGCTCTCAACCAGATAGCCGTTTTCCGGTGTGAACCGCGTTTCGATCACATAATTGATTTGACTCGGTACGCACGAAAATCGGTCTGCAAGGCTTTTGCGCTGTAGCTCTGCGACGCCGCCGCCGTCTGACAGCATCTCACCGATGAAGTCGGCAATCACATCGGACATTTTCATGGTGTTTCACTTCCTTCTGTCGGTTCCGGCCTCACTTTACTGACCTTCCCTGATCATTGACTATATTGTATATCCGGAGGCGTCTAAAAACAAGAGAAAAATCTGACCTTTTCTGACTAAAAAGTGAAAGATAAGAAAAACCATGAGTTTTTCTAATTTGTTCTTTGAATCACGATTTTTTCTCGATTTTTTGAAAATATACCCAAATTGTGTACTATGATAAAAGTTACCAAAGACTAACCACTTGTTTTTGTTGCTTTTTTTAAATCTTGTGGTAAAATGATAATTGTAAAATACATTTGGAGGTGCAATACCAATGGCATATGTTATCGGTGGCGGCTGCATTATGTGCGGCTCTTGCGCTGGCGAGTGCCCGGTTGGCGCTATCGCTGAGGGCGACGGCAAGTACGAGATCAACGCTGACGCATGTGTAGATTGCGGTACCTGCGCAGGTTCCTGCCCGGTAGGCGCTATCTCTCAGGGCTAATTCCTGAACACATATAAAGCGAAGTACAAAAACCCTGTTCCGTTTGGAATGGGGTTTTTACTTTTGCCTAAAACAGCAGAGCGGTCGCGCATTCTTGGCACCGAATGGCTGGGGTACGCGAACTGCGTAAGCGTGTTCGTCCTTTCCGGGCGGCACCTTTTTCTGCACCGGCTGAGCGGGGTATTTGAACCGCGCAGGCGATTCACCCTAACGGGCGGAGAGTTTTTCGCTGAACCTCAGCGGGGGGATTCGCCGTCTGCGGACGGCGGGAGCGTCGCGGCGCCCGCCGCGGGGCAAAGGAAGGACAACCTGCGGTTTTCCTTCCTCTTTGAACTCCTACCTTTCCCTTATTAGATAGTCTGGCGCAGACCAGAGACCGGCGACCGCTTCGAAAATAGGGAACGGCAGTCGGGTTACCGCAGCGTTTATTTTGCAACCTGTTCGCAGGGTCAGATAGCGTACTGCTACACATGCGGGTTTAATCAACGCAAGGCGCGGCATGACAGTGCCGCGCAAATCCTTGGCACGTTGTACCGCACGGTACCTACGAATTTAGACGTTTGGTACAATTTATCCTCGTAGGTGCTGTCTATCATAACGCGCTTACGAATTGCGCGGCACGGTCATGCCGCGCCTGCGTAAAGTAAACCACCTGTGTAGCAGTAATCTATCTGTGAACTGCGAATATTTCACGAAAAAACGCAACGGTAACCCGACTGCCGTTCCCCTTTTCGGAGCGGTCGCCGGTCTCTGGTCTGCGCCAGACCCTCTAAGGGGAAAGGGGAGATACACAAGAGGGTGGAAACCGCAGGTGTCTACCCTCTTGTGCGCCGCGCGGCGTCAGTGCACATTTCGTTCGCTTCTCAAGCGGCGGCTATATATAATAGGAATAGGCGAAGAAAAAACACTTGAAATTTCCACACAATATAATATAATAAAAAAGCTGAAATTTCAATGCCTTGCAAGATTATGCTCGCAAGGCGTTCTTTTTTTTGCCTTGCGGCATAGACGAGGCAGAAAAAACAATGTTCAAAACCAAGTTAGGCTTCCTGCTGGCGTACCCGCTGCAGATCTTTGTGGTCGGTCCGTTCTGCCGATTTGTATTTTACGGACGCATAGGCGCGCGCACGCATATCTTCGCAGAGGGACAACAGGCGATTTCGGAAGGATCTGCTGGATAATGTCAGAAAATAGCGGGAACTGGCAGAGTGCACAGAGATTGCATGCGCTGTTTGGTAATTTCGTTCAAAATCACGGAGCAAAAATTGAAATCTTAGCTGGTTCTTTGCGCGAAAAAGAGTATAATATTCTATGCAAAAGGTTATCACATTAAGAAAGGGTGGGAACAATGTCATATGACTTTCTGTTGACGATTGCGATCATCATGTTGTTCACAAAGGTATTCGGCCTTACTTCGGAGCGCGTGCATATGCCGCAGGTTGTCGGTGCACTGATTGCCGGTGTGCTGGTTGGCCCGAGCTGCCTCGGCTGGGTAGGCGAGACCGATTTTCTGGTAAAGGCCGCTGAGATCGGTGTAATCATCCTGATGTTTAACGCAGGTATGGATACTGATCTGGACGAGCTGAAAACCACCGGTTTTGCGTCCTTCATTATCGCGCTGATCGGTGTTATCGTGCCGCTGATCGGTGGTGCTGCATGCTATCTGGCGTTCGACAATGATCCGACCGACTCGATGAACATGCTGAAGGCTGCTTTCATCGGTGTCGTTCTGACCGCTACCTCGGTTTCGATCACCGTCGAGACCCTGCGTGAGATGGGCAAGCTGAAAAGTAAAGTCGGTACAGCAATCCTCGGCGCGGCTGTAATCGACGATATCCTCGGTATCGTGGTGCTGACCATTCTGACCGCACTGACTGACCCGTCGGTAAAGCCGATTCTGGTACTCGGCCGCATCGTTGCGTTCTTCGGTTTCGTACTGGTTGTTGGTCTCGTTATGTACCGCGTATTCCTCAAGATGGAGGAGAAGTGGCATCATCATCGCCGTATTGCAATTTATGCGGTAGCATTCGCATTCCTGATGAGCTATGTTGCAGAGCGTTACTTCGGTATTGCAGATATCACCGGTGCATACTTCGCAGGCATCGTAATGTGCCGTCTGTCCTCTGCGCGTGACTACGTTGCAAAAAGCAAGACCAACGTGCTCGGCTATATGCTGTTCTCTCCGCTGTTCTTCGCTTCCATCGGTATTAAGACCAACCTGGAAGGTCTGACCAGCACCATGGCGATCTTCGCAGTGGTACTGACCATCGTTGCAATCCTGACCAAGATCATCGGCTGTGGCATTGGTGCCCGCATCATGGGCTTCCAGACCTATGATGCGTTCTCCATCGGTCTGGGCATGGTATCCCGCGGTGAGGTTGCGCTGATCGTAGCACAGAAGGGCGAGCAGGCCGGTCTGATCGACCCGCACATGTTCCCGCCGATCGTACTGGTCGTTATCGTTACTACGCTGGTAACGCCGATTCTGCTCAAGCTCGGCATGAGCAAGCAGACCCCGGCAAACACGGAGTTCAATGCACAGGAAAAGGTGCAGATGCCCAAGGTAAGCCAGCACTAAAAATTGAAAATTGAGGATGGAGAATGGAAAATGCTTCATCCGAAGGAAAACAACGTCCTGTATTGTGTGCAGGACGTTGTTTTTGTATTTACTAAATTGCAGGACGGGGCACTCCGGGTGGCTTCTCTTGCAACTTTGCCGCAATTCACCATCTGGGGCACCCCGCCCTGCTTGTTATCGTCAGCATATTCGCCCTTGCGATATTGAAGCCTTGCGGCAAGTATGCTATAATAGTAGCGTTTAATACTATCTCTTAATGGAGGAAACAACATGAAAGCAACGAAGCTCCTGCCGATTCTGGCGGTCGTGCTGTGTGTTCCGGGGATTGCGCTGCGCGCGCTGCACCTGCTGAACGGTTTTGACGTAAGCACCGGCTTGCCGACGGCAGGCGATAAATGGATCTGGTTCGTAATCGCGCTGTTCGCTATCAGTGCAATTGTATATGCTGTGCTGGCGCTGCCGCTTAAGACGCGCAATAAGGTACCGTTTGAGCAGCTGCTCGGCACGAAAGAGACGCTGTTCCGCATGGCGGCTGTCGTTGCGGGACTGATTGTAGCGGCGGGCAGTCTGGGTTACCTGTATCTGACCATCACCACGGCAGAGCAGGACGTGGCTGCATGGGCGCGCGTTCTGGAGATCGTCTACGCAATCATGGGCGTGCTGACCGGCGGCTGCATGATCGGTCTGGCTAAGGCACAGGGCGTACCGATGACGGAAAAGAGCGCTGCAATGACGCTCGTACCGCTGTTCTGGAGCTGCCTGCATCTGCTGGTCAACTACCGCATGACCTGCATCGATCCGAAGCTGGCGTCGTTTGGCTTTGGACTGGTAGCGGATGTGATGATTGTGCTGGCGTTTTATGAGCTGGCGCGTCTGCTGTTTGGCAAGCCGGCTCCGGCTATGCTGGCGTTCTTTGCCGCAGTGGCGGTCACCATGTCGGTGTCGGATATCGGCGGCTACGGTCTGGCTATGCTGATGGGCATTCCGTCCATGTGGTCGATCAAAATGGTGCTGCGCGGCATTCTGGCTGCAGCAGCGTGCGTTATGCTGGCTGCTGAGCTGTTCTGCCTGTGCCGCTCGGACGCAGCGCAGACGGCAGCCGAGGATTAACAGGGGAGGACACCGAAATGCTGTTTGTATGCTATCCCAAGTGCTCCACCTGCCAGAAGGCGAAGGCGTGGCTGCAGGAGCGCGGCGTGGCGTTTGACGAGCGTGATATCAAGCAGGACAATCCGACCGAGCAGGAGCTGCGTGCGTGGCACGAAAAGAGCGGTCTGCCGCTTAAGCGGTTCTTTAACACGAGCGGCCTGCAGTATAAAGGCGCTGGGGCTCAAGGACAAGCTGCCGGCTATGACCGAGGACGAGCAGTATGCGCTGCTCGCGACCGACGGCATGCTGGTCAAGCGCCCGCTGATCATCGGAGAGGACTTTGCTCTTCCGGGTTTTAAGCTAAAAGAATGGGAAGAGCGGCTGTAACAGCCGTTCTTCTTGTAAAAAAAACTGTTGACAAGCAGGAGAAATTCCTGTATAATAAATCTTGCTTATCGGGCAAGATACGGAACGGTATCGAAGTGGTCATAACGAGGCGGTCTTGAAAACCGTTTGTCCGAAAGGGCGCGTGGGTTCGAATCCCACCCGTTCCGCCAATCACGAGATTGCGCGCGGAGGGTTCGATCGAGGATAACTCCGCGTACAACTCAATACCTTGACATGGAGACATACCCAAGCTGGTGAAGGGGCCCCCCTGCTAAGGGGAGTAGGTCGAGAAATCGGCGCGAGAGTTCAAATCTCTCTGTCTCCGCCATGAAAGCTGCACTTTTATTGTGAAAGTGCAGCTTTTTCTGCATTTATAGATAGAAAACGATAACTTTTAGAACGACTTAATTTTTCTTGACAGCAATCGTGACAGCAACGGGCTAATTTACGGCTTCCAGACTGGAGATCAGCTCTCCATACGGGCGGCACTGCTGCGCTGCATTTGGTCACTGACATGAGCGTAGGTTTTCAGCGTAAACGAAGCGGTACTGTGACCTAAATTTGTCTGTACGGTCTTAATATCATCGCCGTTTTCCAACGAAATCGTAGCGAATGAGTGGCGCAGAGAATGGAACGTATAATCCCCCATACCGCAGGAACGCAGCAGACGCTTGAGGTGCTTGTACACGGTCTGGTGGTTGAGTGCGCGGCCAAATTCATTGGTGAAAACCAGATCGAACGGATTGTTCCACAGCGGTCCGGCGGCTAAACGCTGACGCTGCTGCTTGGTGCGCTGCTTCTGAAGCGTAAGCATAGCCGTTTCCGCCAGAATAATACGCCGCTGCTTGTTCTCTTTCGGGTCAATGAGCGTATAGCTGTAATCACCTTTCTTGCATTTCTGCTGGAGCTGCTTGCGTACAACAAGGCTGTTTCGGTTCCAGTCAATATCAGCCCAGCGCAAGCCGAGAATTTCGGACTGGCGCATACCGGAGAAAATATCGAGGAAGAACAGATAATAGAATTCGTCCTTGCGGATCAGATCGAGAAACTGATTCAGCTCGGCAGAGGTGATCGCTTTGGCGCGGGTTTGCGTTACACGCGGCAGAGAGCAGAAGTCAGCAACATTGCGCTGTAAGATCTCATCGCGCTGTGCGGCGGTCAACAGGGCGTGCAGCGTGCCGAATACGGTGTGTACAGTCTTGGGGGCAAGTCCTTTACCGCCTGCGCTTAAAGACGAAGCAAAGCGCTGTACCTCGCGGTGGGTGAGGTCGGTCAAACGGCGAGTACCCAGTGCGGGAAGAATATGCAGCCGAAGATTTTTCTCGTAACTGCGCTGTGTGGAATCGGTCAGCGTGGCAACATGAGTTGCCATGTATTCTGCGGCATATTCGGCTACCGTGATTTTACGCGGTTCCTGAAAGGTGCCGTTGTCAATACTGGAGGTTGCAGCACGCAGTTTCTCTGCGACTTCTTTCTGTGTTTGGCCGTAAATGGTATGACGACGAGGCTTTCCGGTTTCCGGATTGTAACCGGACACATACTGACCCTGCCAGCGGCCGTCTTTCCGCTTGGTAATAGAGCCGCTTCCGGCTTCACGCTTTTTATTTTTTCGTGCCATAAGTAAAAGAATACCCCTTTCCGGCACATACAGTTCGGTTGTATGTAAATAGTATAGCACAGGTATGCAAGTTTTGCACAAGCTGGGGATAAATGCTGTGCGTGAGATAAGATGAGGGCAAGGTTTTAGACCTTGCCCTCTGCTGCATATTCAGGCACTTTTCTTGGCGGCGTCCTCTTTGAGTCATTGCATCAGTGCATCGTGTGTTACAAGCAGGCGGCGGCCTATTTTGAGTGTTGGGAAATCTTCACGGTGAAAGAGCGCATAGGCAGCGCTACGGCTTATGCCGAGCAGTTCAGCCAGATCACGGGCGGATAAGGTGATACATTTTACTTGTGCTGCCATAGAATCAGACCTCCGTATTGCCTAAGTACTGCTGCATGAGCGACCGGACCGTGATAATACGGCCAAGCGGCAGTTCGAGTGGAATAGGAAGACCGGGTGCAATCTCTCTGAGGTGGTTCAGCGCATCGTGCTGTGCATCTAAGTAAGAGCAATGTGAGATTTGACGTTTAGAGAGCAGATGTACTTCCGGAAACATTCGTTTGCCTGATCCCAGTTGTAGGCGATCATAACGGCATTGCTGCCCTTGAGAACATAGTAGCGGCCATTTTTGCTTTTGTAGTTATTCTTATGCTTACCCATAATTTGTTTCTCCTTATTGGTTCGATAGTTTAATTCCGATGTACCCATTGTGGGTCTTGTCACCGATCCGTATTTTTTTCGGCTTGACTTTTATTCGCAAGCTGGCTGCGCAATATGCGCGAAAAGCGTGTTCGATCGGTTATGATCGGCAAGTCGTGTCCCACGCAATAGGCGGTGCAGGCTTCGTGCAGGTCTTGCGTAGAGGTAAAGCTGTTATCGTCGGTCAGGATACAGCAATCATTCAAAAATGCAGCGATATTCTGGTTTTTCGGACATAGGCGATGCATAGGACTGGGATAACAGTTGATCGACTAAAGCCTGTCCTGCAAAAATGTACTTGTCCGCAAGCAGACGGTGATATGCGTGGATTGCGCGGAGAAAGATGCCGTCCCGCTCGGCAAGGATTTTCTGCGTGAGTAGATGATCCTGCTGTTCCGTAGGGATAGAGAACCGAAAAGGTATCACCACCATGCGGGATAACAGCGCCGTATCTTCTTCGGCCATCCGAATCGGAAAGTTCGATGCGAACACGAGATTGATCGCTGGTGCCATGGTTGCAAGCGGCTTATACTTTTCCTCCACTGTCATAAGATCGCGTCCTGTGATCTGTTTGAGCGTTGCAACGGCCTGTGCCGAGAGCGTACGATTAGGAAGATCACCGCAGATATTGAGCTTCTTTTTCAATCAGGGCTGCACCGGAAAAAACGGTCGCCAAGACGGTAAAGATCAAGTGTGCTCACAGCTTCGGGATTGAACATAGAGCGCAGCAACTCAAGCAGCACGCTTTTGCCGCTGTTGCTGACACCTTGCAGCAGGAAGAATACCTTGCCATCAGTATCACAGGCAAAAATATAGCCGAGCATTTGCCAGATACGCATTTGCAGAGCGTAATCATTGCCGGTGATAAAACCTATGAAATTGTCAAAGTGCGGCGTACCATGGCACAGAGTAGGCAGCGATACATTCAGACAATGCGTGAAAAAGCAGGCAGGGTATGTGGTGATATGGTTGTTCGATACCATATCATAGATACCGTTCTGGATGCAGAGCAGCGAATGGTTGCCTGGTGGTTCAGCAAGCAGCTTGGAATTGCTGAGCAGGAAGACTTCGATGTCCTCGAAAACCCGCTTGCTGCTGTGTTTTCAATGTCGGCAGTACAGAGCGCGCGCATTAGGCGGCGTAGCTCACCAGTCTGCAACAGGTGATACCAGCCGTTCGCATACCAGTAAATGTGCTCTTGGTAGATGCGGATTTTTCCAGTTGCGGCAATGTGGTTGGCGATAGTCGCGGCATTGGCCGCTTTGGGACGCCTATTACAGGTGGGGAAACGGCTGTTTCTGTTGGCGCAGGCTGATTCTGTGGAATCGAAACTGCTACCTGCTGTGTAGGCGCACAGGAAACCGGTGGCAGAGCGGGAACGGACATAGCCTTTTCAGGATTGTTCGTATTGTTGGTACACTCCCTGTTGTGATATAGTAATATCAGAGGAATTGGAACAAAATGTAGACAGGACATTGTTCATCACATCTTCTGGCGATGCTGTCGGTGAATCGGCGGGTATTGCTTTGTTGCTTCCGAAGTTGATCGCATCAAAGAGGATAGGAATAGCGTATCCGTTTTTGTCCAGTGGGTAATTGTTTGATGTCGTAGGAATATCTCCTTGTTTTTGTACTTGTGAGGCCTCGATGACATAATACACTAAGTAGTAAAATCACTCTATTCTCATATATATCATATGAGCGTGTATTTTGAACAGTTTCTGTTTTCTGTGGTTGATACACACGATTTCCAATAAATATACCTTGCGTACTATTTACTTGCCGCAAGTACTCTGGATGCGTTGCTGTATATGACAGCGTTCCCCTGCGTCACATATTGTATTCGCTCTAGTCTCTCAATTACAGACATCTTTTTCCCCCCCCCAGAGAACTTGCAATGAAAATTATCCTGGATGTGATCGAGAATACCGGAATTACAGCCACTGCAGGTATTGGTACGAATCTTTATTTATGTAAAGTCGCAATGGATATCTTGGCAAAACATATCCCTGCGGATGAGAACGGCGTGCGCATCGCAGAGCTGGATGAGATGACCTACCGTCAGACCATGTGGTCGCACCAGCCACTCACCGATTTCTGGCGGGTTGGACGTGGATACGCCAAGAAGTTAGAGGCACACGGAATGTTTACCATGGGCGATGTTGCGCGAATGTCGGTATGCAATGAGGATCTTCTCTACCAGCTCTTTGGGAAAAACGCTGAGTTGTTGATTGACCATTCGTGGGGCTGGGAACCCTGTACCATCCAAGCGGTTAAGGCATATCATCCCAGTGAAAACAGCCTTGGTTCCGGTCAGGTTCTGCATTGCCCGTATTCCGCAGAAAGGGCTCGGTTGGTGCTGAGAGAAATGGCAGAGCAACTGGCACTGGATTTGGTGAGTAAGAAGCTGATGACCGACCAGATTGTCCTGACGGTCGGCTATGACATTGAGAACCTAACTGATCCGGCACGGCGAAATCGGTATCATGGCCCAATAGTCAAGGATCACTATGGCCGCGAGGTTCCAAAGCACGCCCATGGAACCGAGCGCCTGAACGATTATACCTCCTCTACAAAGAAAATCATGGGGGCAGCTACAGCGCTCTTTGATCGTATTGTGAATACCGACCTCATGGTGCGGCGACTTAACATCGTTGCGGGTCGGGTGATTTCAGAGAGTGAGGCGATGACCAGAGAGGGCGAATTTGAGCAGATGGATCTGTTCACCGATTATGCTGCCGTTGAGGCTCGTCGAAAGCAAGAGCAAGCAGAACTGGATCGGGAGCGAAAAATGCAGGAGGTTATGCTCACTATTAAGAAGATGGTGCCCATACGAACTATGAATTATCGGCGCATAGACCGCACGGTTGCAGGACATATTCGACCCATCCGTTACATCTGTACCCTCAGTCTGTGAGGGGAACATCGTATAGGAGAAGGCGGCAGCGGGATGAATCTGCTGTGGCTGCAGATAAACTTTGCGCGCTTCCAAGCTGAGGAGTTTACACTGAATTTGGGATGGCCGCTATGCCCGTGTCAGCCTGCCCAGTGGAAACTTCAGCAGCACACACGCTTCTGTAACGGCTGTGTCGGCTGACAGAAGCGTGGAATGGGCTGGAACTTTAATCAGTTTTTGTGGATACAGTGGTCAAAACATCCATAGACTCCCTTGAGCCGCTGGCGGCTCAAGGGAGTTTTTTTACGATAAATTCAGATTCCTCGATAAATCTCGGTTTGCCCTTGCATAAAGGAAAAAAATAAATGTATAATTATTAGACACTTGATTGTGAGGAGTGCAGAGAAGAATGTCCATTGAAACGTCGAAAAGAAAAAAAGGCATCCAGATGCCCCACACGTACATTATTCTGTTTCTGATCGTGTTGGTTGTCTGCCTGCTGACCTACGTGATTCCTGCCGGCCAGTTTGAGCGCCAGGAGGATGCCAGCGGCCGTATGCTGATTGTACCGGGTACATACACTCAGGTGGAATCGTCACCGGTTTCACCGCTGGAAATCCCCATGGCTTTTGTGAGAACTCTGGGCAGCTCCAGCGTAAACGAGATCATCTTCTTTATTTTCATCATCGGCGGCGCCTTTGAGCTGATTATGCAGACAGGGATGATCACCGCCTTTTGTGCCAAGCTGGGCAAGATGTTTGCGGGAAAAGAAAAGCTGCTCATCCCCATCTTCATTACGGTCTTTGCCGTAGGTGGCTTCACCATGGGAATGTCTGTGGAGGTTCTGGTGTTTGTGCCTATTGGGATTGCAGTGGCCAAGGCAGTGGGCTATGATACCATCACAGGTACAGCCATGATCGCCATGGGCTCCATCGTGGGCTTTACGGCGGGCATCTATAATCCCTTTAATGTGGGTGTGGCTCAGTCCATCGCGGGTGTGACTCCCATGTTCTCCGGAGCCTGGTATCGCTGGATTATCCTGGTGGCGTTTATTGTTGTGACCAGCCTGTATATTATTCATTACGCGGAGAAGGTAAAGAAGAATCCCTCCAAGAACCTGATGGGGAACGAGGATTCCAACCTGGAGGATGTGGATGTATCTGCGATTGAAGTGACCGGACGGCACAAGCTGATCCTTCTGGCCGTTGTCATCGCGTTGGCCGTTTTGATTTACGGCGTGGCCTACTTGGGATGGTTTATCACCGAAATGGCTACTTTGTTTTTGGTGCTGGGTGTGGTATGCGGTATTCTGGCCGGGTTCAGCGGCAACAAGATCTGCGATCTGTATGTGCAGGGCATGGCCAATATCACCTTCGGTGCGATGATTGTGGGAGTGGCCGGTACGATCAATACCGTTATGGTGGACGGCATGATCATTGATACCATTATCAATGCCTTGGCCAATGCGATTGTGGCACTGCCCAGCTCGGTAAAGATCATCGGTATGTTCCTGGTGCAGACCATCATCAACCTGCCCATCAACTCTGGTACGGGCCAGGCGGCAGCCACCATGCCGATCATGGCGCCTGTGGGCGATCTGGTGGGCCTGACCCGCCAGAGCACTGTGCTGGCCTTCCAGCTGGGTGACGGCCTGACCAATGCCATCTTCCCCACTTCGTCCACCATGCTGGGATTTTTGGCTGCGTCCAAGATTCCCTATTCCGTGTGGCTGAAGTACGTCATTAAGCTGGTGATTTTGCTCAGCCTGGTTTCTATGGCCTTCCTGGCTTTGGCTGTGGTGATCGGTTACTGATCCGTTTAGAGCTGGCCGCCGCAACTGCATGGCGCGACGGCAGGATATTATAAATTTCAAAGATATAGGATGGGACATGCCATGGAAGAAATTCAGAAGCAAATTGCGAATATCGTTTCAGAGCTGATGCCGCAGCTGTGCGCGCTGAGCGACGAAATTTTTGATTACGCCGAGCCGGGCTATGAGGAGTACCGCTCCTCAGCTGCGCTGACAAAGTGGCTGCGAGCCCACGATTTTGAAGTAACCATTCCCTACGCCGGGCTGGATACGGCTTTTTGTGCCGTGTACCGCCACAAGGGAGGGCGGGCTGCCGGAGGGCGCGCAGTAGGATTTTTAGGGGAATATGATGCGCTGCGGGGCCAGGGACATGGCTGCGCCCACCATATGCAGACCCCCTGCCATGATCGGCGCGGCAATGGCCCTGCGGGGAGTGCTGGAGTCTTCGGACCAGCCCTTTGAGATCCATGTGATCGGGACGCCCAGCGAGGAGTCGCTGGACGGAGGCAAAACGAGATGGCCGCCCACGGCGGGTTTGACCATATTGATGTGGCCTTCATGGTGCACGGCAGCACATTGACCCAGCTGGAGACGCCCTCTCTGGCTCTGATCGAGATGGATGTGGAATTTCACGGCAAAACCGCCCACGCGGGTATTGCGCCTTATGCTGGGCGCAGCGCAGTGGATGCGGTGACCATGCTACAGACAGGGCTTGGGCTCATGCGCAATCACCTCAAGGATTCCAGCCGGGTGAGCAATATTGTGCTGGCTGGGGGACGGCAGTCAACTCCGTGCCCGATTTTGCCAAGGTTAAGGTAGAGATCCGCCACTCCTCCATGGCGTATCTGGAGAGCGTGGAGCAGTGGACCCGGGAGATTGCCCAGGCTGCTGCCATGGCTACCCAGACACAGGTACAAATTACCCCTGTGGCGCATATTTACAACACCACCATCAATGATGCCATGGGTGCGCTGCTGATGGAGTGTGCAGAAAAATTTGCGTGTGACGGAATTGCTCCGCCCCGGAAGGACTGCGGTTCTACCGATTTCGGCGCGGTGACCCACCGGCTGCCCAGCTGCTGCCTGCGGGTAAAGACCATCGAGACAGATGATCCTCCTCACACGGACGCATGGGTAAAGACCGGGAAAGAGGCGCGGGCTCATCAGGGCATCTATGACGGTGCTGTGTGCTGTGCACTGGCTGCCTTCCGCCTTGTGACGGATGAGGCTGCCTGGCAGGATGTGTACCAGTGTTTCCTTGCGCACCAAAAGGAGAATTGAGGAATGGAAGAACTCTCACGGGAATGCCTGATGGAGACACTGGATGTGTTTTCCGGGCTGAAGCGCATCGGCGGTTCGGAAGATGAGCACCGTGCCTGCGGCTATCTGATCAAGAAGCTGCAGGAATGGGGCATTCCATGCCGCGTGTATGAGTGTGACGGATATGTCTCCACTCCTATAGAAGCGTCAGTTACTGTAGAGGGGATGGATCAGACCTTTGAAGCCCTTCCCCGTTCCTTCTCCGCCCATTGTCCGGACGGAGTGACCGCTCCCTTGTTTTATGATGTCCATGCCCACGACCAGCTGAAGCCCAGACAGGAGCAGGATTGGTACGCGGGGGCGCGGGGCTGCATCGTGATTGGGGACAATTTTTATGAGGACTATGTTCAAAAGCTGCGGGGATACGGTGTAAAGGGCCTGATCCATCTGTGGACCAGCGAGGAGCCTGTGCTTCACTACGAGACGGTCAGCCCTGTGTGGGGGCACCGCGGAGCCTGAAAACGGAAAAACCTATCCTGATTTTCCGGTGGTGGGCCTGAGAAGCTGTGACAGAGAATCCATACTGCCCTTGCTGACGCCTGGAGCCTGCAGCCGTACCGCGACGATGCGCAGCGTACTGCAGTGTGGATGTGTGCGTCTTCAGATCCCTGTAGCCGAGCTGGCCGGTGAAACGCCGGAGTATGTGCTGGTGGGCAGCCACTATGACTCCTGGGATTATGGTGTGACGGATAATGCCACCGGGAATGCCGCTGTGTTGGAACTGGCACGGGTACTGTCCCAGAAGCAGCTGCGGCGGGGTGTCAAAAATCGCGTGGTGGCCGGCCCACTCCAACGGACGGTATGCCGGGAGCACTTGGTACTGCGATGAGCAGTTTGAGGACCTGGATGCCCGTTGTGTGGCGCTGGTCAACATGGACTCTCCCGGCTGTATGGGAGCGCAGGAGATCGGGTTTTCCACGTCCGGTGTGGCAGGGGATACCCTTTGGGGATATCCTGCGTCGGTGCACCGGGCAGGCTGAGGTGGTGATCCGCCCGCTGGGGCGGGGATCAGACCTGTCATTTTTCGGGCCGCGCATTCCCATCCAGGTGTCCTTTGACTTTTATCAGGCGCCGCCCAACCGTGGCCGCTGGCACTGTGCAGGCAGCGGCGGAGGCTGGTGGTGGCATTCCGTGGAGGATACCATGGATAAGGTGGACCCCAGCTTCTGATGAGGGATACACGGGTGCTGGTGGAGCTGGTAAAAGAGTTTGCCGATGAAGCGCATCTTCCCTTTGACGCGGCAGGGTGTCTGGCGCAAATGAGAGATACTGTGGCAGACATCCGGACCCATTGCGGCGATGACTTTGATTTCGCTCCTGTAGAACGGGCACTGGAGGAGCTGGACAAGGCCTGTGCCGGGCGTATCTGCTTTTCCAGTGACAGACAGGCGAAGGAGGCAGGAGGCCGGCTGACGAGACTGCTGTGCAGTGCCTGTGATGAATATCACTTTGACAACACATTTGCAGTGGGCCTGCTGCCCGGTCTGCAGCTGGTCAGGGGCAAGCACCGCAACGACCTGCCACCTCAGGAATTTTTGTATTGGCGGACAGCCTTCCGCCGGCAGGTGAACCGCTTTGTATCTGAGTGCACAAGCATTGTCCAAGCACTGAACAGCGACGCGGACAGTGTGGTATGATAGAGAAAGGGGATATGGATTATGCAGACCAATATCAAAGAGTATGACGAATCGTTTGATCTTACCCAGGCACTCCAAAAGAAGGGCACCAAGGAATATGGTTTTATTCATTTGGCCCAGCGGGCCAACGGTTCATGGGTGAATATTCCCATTATGCTGGCGGTGGGCGCCCAGGACGGTCCCACGTTGGTGGTGGATGCCTGCAACCACGGCGACGAGTATGAGGGTACTGAGGGAATTATCAAGACCTTTGAGGGGCTGGATGTATCCAAGATGAAGGGAAGCTTCATTGGAATCCCTGCCCTGAATGCAGAGGCCTTTGCCGAAATGAAGCGCTATAATACCCTGGACTTTGTGCCCCAGGATCTGAATCGCATCTATCCGGGCGGAACCGGCCCCATGACGGCTTATGTGTGCAGCTGGTACTGTGAGAACATCATCAAGAAGGCTGACGCGGTGATCTGCATCCACGGCGGCGGCAACAGCGAGTATCTGGAGCCTGTTGTGCTGTACTGCGGAGAGGAGTCTCCTGTGGCGTATAAGTCCCGTGAAATGGCCCAGTGCTTTGGCTTTAAGGTCTTGTGGAAGAACACCCGCTACGCGGAGAACAGCGGAATTGAGGATGAGTATGCCTATCAGATGGGCATTCCCTGCATTACACCCGAGATCGGCGGACAGTGCACCCGCATGTATCAGCGGGATGAGCACAAGCAGATGTTGGAGACCGGAATTCGCAATGTGATGACCCTGCTGGGGATTCTGGAGGGCAGCGTGCCCGCCAATGAGGGCGTACACCACTATGACATTGATTATATCTATAACCGCAACGGCGGGATTCATGTGCCTGTGAAGAAGGCAATGGATTCTGTGCGTAAGGGCGACACGCTTTCCATCATTACGAACCTGTTCGGAGAGGAAGTGGATCGGGTCATTGCTCCCTTTGACGGTGTGGTCATCGGGTACTGGACATATTCTGTCTGTCCTCCTCATGGCTGGGTATACATGGTTGGCAAGCCTGTGGATGGGGGAGTAAAGCGCCCAGATCCATGCATCCTGCAAATCGAAGTGCCAGTTGAGTATCCTAGATACGAACAGGGCAGAAGCAGAGTGGGCTGTACATGGCCTGCAGAAATGAAAAAAGGGCACCCTTTTTGGATGCCCCAGTCTGTCGAAAAAGTCCAGCGAAAGCTGGGCTTTTCGTTTGTAAACGGGAAAAATGAGTGGTGAGGGATGCTGAAACGGGGAAAAATGGGGCACAATGACCGGGTGTCTGGACATGCTGACAGCCAGCTTAGCTGGTGGTTTTGACTTGAGCTTATGCAATCAACAGCTTCTTATTGTTGGATATGCCGCATTTAGGACAAAGCATCGTCTATCAACTCCTTACATTTACCGGGATTTATACATACTGTTTCAATTGTGTCAGTTTCTCGTCGATTGCTTTCTTCAATTGCTTTCCAAAATCCTCTAATGCTCCATTGACTTCGCGTTCAACATCCTCTTGAACATCTATGAACTTGCTCGAAATAGAACCATTCAAATCATCCATATATTCTTCTACAGCATCATTGAATCCAGAAATTTCCCAGACTTTCTTATATTTTGTTCTACCGAATAATCCCTCACCATCATGCCTTTTTTCTGCCGATTGGCGACCGTATCTATTTCTCTTTGAACTCCTTCTCGGATACCATCTTTATTATCTATCAGAAAAAATACAGATATCGCATTCTTCTAACTCCCATATATAATGATTGCCAGCAGATATGCTTGCAGCTTCTGTGTCTTCAAATAAATAGACATCTGCCAATTGTGTTTGTTCTATTAACTCTTTTATTTCTTTGCGAAGGGGTATCATATTTTTCTGTCCACATATAGAACTTATAAACACTTTTATCTTCCGTTCTAAATGTAGCTGCGTTATTGAGTTTGATATTTTCCTCACATCTAATTCTGCCATTTCTCATTCCATCCTTTTTCTATTATATGCAACTTAACACTTCTCCTGCACACTTATCACATATTCTTATCAGCTGATTAGCAATAAACTCCATTCCTGTGTCCGCAGAAGCATAAACGAGTGTAAATCCGGGCGGCAAATAAATGTCCTGAACCAACGGTTTCTCGCGTTTATTATATTGCTGTAATGCCCCCAATTCACTATCCACCACTATTGCAACTGTTTTATTTTGTTTCTTATTTTGCAGCTGACTATATACCGTATTTATTACCACAGCCCACGCATGTACTTCTGGCTTTAAGATTTTAGTATTATCCCATACCTTACAGTTAACATCAACCACGCCGTCTGTCTTGCCTGTAAAGCACATTTGCGCAATCGCCGTTACAGAAGTATCATTTATTGTGTTTGTATCAACTGCAATCACAATATCATACATCAACAGTGCTTTATCTGGATCAATATGAGAAGCGGTAATTTGATTAAGAACTTTCTCCTTACCATTACTGCGTTCATAAAAGGTATCAATCGGTACATCTATTGTTTGAATTTCTCCTGTATCATAGTCAACCAGCTGTATACCCTCTTTATCCGAAATAAGAATAGTAGCACATTCCCCGATTTCGATGCTGTCATCATTCAAATCTTCTTGTCTTACCTGTAACGGTGAAAAATCAATAATCTGATGCCGCTCTTTCATAGTTGCTTTCTGCTTTTTCTGTTTACGAGTAACGCCGGGTGTATCCTCATAAGAAATTTCAAAGGAATATAAAAAATGATAAGTCATATATATCACCTACAAATATTATATCTCATAAACCATTTAAATACAAAATATCTGCGCATATTCTGCAATCTCCACAAAATTCATTCCCTCACTTTTATACCCCGTTGGGGTACAGTTGGGGCTGGGACACTTATTTACACCTCTGCAAACCCTATAAGGAATACAAAAACCGCTGATTTCTTACGAAATCAGCGGTTAAACATGGTTGCGGGGACAGGACTTGAACCTGCGGCCTCCGGGTTATGAGCCCGACGAGCTACCAACTGCTCTACCCCCGCGATATTCATTTCTCACTCTGTCAGCGAAGCTTCACTTCAGAGTGCTTATATATAATATCATGCAGGGTGTAGATTGTCAATAGGTATTTTAAAAAAATTTTACTTTTTCTGTTCACGCCCTCTGTGCGGCTCCTGTCCTGCCCGTCACCGAAGCGTCAGTCTCGCGACAGGCCTTTTTCCCAGAATATCCGCGATACTGTCGATCAGCTGTTCCCAGTCCTCCTCGCTTCCCTCGGTCTGAAGAAAGCCGGTGCTCATATCGTTGACAAAAGCGGCGCCGATATCGATATAGCTGTCGTAATCCGGCTGATGATAGCCGTATTCCGTACCGAGCAGCACGATCTCGTCGCACTCGTCGCCTGTGAGATGCGCCATCGCGACATTCAGAAAGCCGTTTTCCGCCATCGAGTCATCATCATCCGGCGCAGACCATGCACGCACCCACTCTTCGTCCCCGTCCTCGTTGAACAGGCCGTCCCGATAGTAATCCAGTTCTCTACGAATGCTCTGCTTGAGGAAATCCCGTTCCATATCACTCACTCCCTTGTCTGAATTCCGTTATGCACTTTCATTATACGCACACAGGGCGGTCTTGGCAAGAGAGTGACGAAAAACACAGCTTCGCGGCAATCTCAGATGAAATACTCGACCGTCCTGTCCTCGGTCAGCTCAGTGTCCGTATTGAACAGCAGGATGGCCTCCCGGGTATCGAAGGGCCCGAGCGAATAGACGCTGATCTCCTCCCGCTCGAAATAGTGAACGGGAACGATACGGTTATAGGAGCAGGGATGCTCGTCGGTGACGCGCAGCTCAGCGTTGTCGAACGATCCCTCATGGTAATACGGGTCGAACAGATAAACGTCCCCTCCCTCGATACGGGTCAGCAGCACATAGTGCCAGCCCTCAAGGTCGAGCCGCACGACCGCCGCGCCGCCGCGCCGCAGAGCGTCCCGGGCGGGCCGTTCTGGGAGAAGTTCACCTCCCGGCCGGACAGATAGCGGCTCGATACCGCCAGATGGCCGGTCTCGCCATAGCCGTTGAGCCAGTTGCTGAGGAACATCATCGCCATCCGCGAGGTGCCGCGCCTGCCCGTGCTGCCGTCCTCGCCGAAGCAGTCCAGACAGTACAACATGATATTCCGGGTCAGCTCGGGCGGTATCTCGTCGCGGCGGAACAGGTAGCTGACTGCATTGAGCATGCTCGTCGGGCCGCAGTCATATTCTGTCATCTGATAGCGCAGTGGATTGTCCATGACGTTCCCTCCTTGTCTTTATCCCAGTCTTGCGAGCGCGTAGCCGGCGTAGAGCGCCGCGCCGGTCACGAGCGCGTCCTCATCCACATCAAAGCCGCCGTTGTGGTTGGAAATGACCGTGTGCGGCTTGTCCGGGTTGCCCGTGCCGAGGTAGGCATAGGCGCCCGGCCTGTACAACTCGAATTCCGCGAAGTTATCGCCGCTCAGCGACAGCTCGCGGTCGGTAACGACATGCCCCTCGCCGAGCAGACTGTCCGCGACAGCCGCCGCCTCACGGCACACCTCTGCGTCATTGATGAGCGCGGCGGCGAAGTCCGTCCAGACGATCTCGGCCGTGCCGCCGTAAATGGCGGCGATGCTGTCCGCCGTCTCGGATACCAGTCTGCGGATGCGGTCGCGGCTCTCCTGCGACACCGTGCGCGTTGTGCCCTCCATGACGGCGTGCTCCGCCACGGCGTTGTAGGTCGTGCCGGCGTTCAGGCAGCCGATGCCGATGATGACCGGCTCGGTCGGCGAGGTCATGCGCGTGACCAGTCCCTGCACCGCGACGACGATCTGGCTTGCGATATAGAGCGCGTCCGTGCCGAGGTGCGGCGTGGAGACATGGGTGGATTTTACCGTGCACCTCAACTCGGAAATGGTCGACGGCAGCGTTGTTCAGACCCGGCTTGAGGCCGACCGTGCCGGATCTCAGATCGTGCGCGGTATGCAGACCGAACACGCGCTCCGCGCCGTCCAGCACGCCCGCCGCGATGAACGGCTTTGCGCCCTGCCCGATCTCCTCTGCCGGCTGAAACACCAGCCGCACCTCGCCCCCCGAAGGCGTCCCGGTGCTCCGCGAGAATCTTCGCGCCGCCGAGCAGGCAGGCCGCGTGCGCATCATGGCCGCAGGCGTGCATGACGCCGGGATTCTGCGAGCAGTACGCGCATTCATGCGTCTCCTCGATGGGGAGCGCGTCGATGTCCGCGCGCAGGACGACGGCTCTTCCGCCCTCTCCTTTTCGCCGCGCAGCGTGCCGAAACACGCCGGTCTCCCCGACACGGGTGTGCGGGATGCCGAGCCAGTCAAGCTCCTCTTCGATCCTCTGCGCGGTGCGGAATTCCTGCATGCTCAGCTCGGGATGCTGATGAAATTCCCCGGCGGATGGAAACGAGATAGTCGCGCGCCGCCTCCGCCGCTTTCCTTACGTCCATGATACGTCCTCCTTACTTTTTCGGCTTGATCTTCGTGCGCAGACCTTCCAGACGGTTCAGCGCCTCGAGCAGCGTCTCGTCCTTCTTCGCAAAATGCAGGCGGATGAGGTGGTTGACCGGCTCGCGGAAAAAGCTCGAGCCCGGGACCGCGCCCACGCCGGCATAATGCGCCAGATCCTCGCAGAATTCGAGATCGCTCTCGTAGCCGAACTCGGAAATGTCGAGCAGCACATAATACGCGCCCTCCGGGTCGGTATGCGTGATCTTCAGCTCGTCCAGACCCTTGAGGAACAGCTCTTTTTTATGGGTGTACTTGGCGAGCAGGTCGTCATAGTAGTCCGGCCCGAACTTCAGTCCGGTGACAACGGCCTCCTGAAGCGGCGCCGCCGCGCCGACCGTCAGGAAATCGTGCACCTTTTTCGCGCGGTCGATGATGTTCGGCGGCGCGATGATGTAGCCGAGACGCCAGCCGGTGATCGAGTAGGTCTTGGACAGCGACGAGCACGACAGCGTGCGCTCCCACATGCCCGGCAGGGTCGCGAAGTAGGTATGCTTGTGCGGCGCGTAGACGATGTGCTCGTAGACCTCGTCGGTGATGACATAGGTATCGTACTTTTCCGCGAGCGTCGCGATAAATTCCAGCTCTTCGCGGGTAAACACCTTGCCGCAGGGATTCGAGGGGTTGCAGACGATGATCGCCTTCGGGTGCTGGCGAAACGCGTCCTCGAGGACGGCCGGGTCAAAATGGAAATCCGGCGGCACGAGCGGCACATAGATCGGCTCTGCGCCCGACAGGATGGTATCCGCGCCGTAGTTTTCGTAGAACGGGGAGAAAATGATGACCTTGTCGCCCGGATTGGTGACGGTCATCATCGCCGCCATCATCGCCTCGGTGCTGCCGCAGGTCGACGATCTCGGTGTTCGGGTCGATCTTCCGGTCCATACAGCGCGACTGCTTGGCGGCGAGCGCCTCGCGAAAAGTTCTGCGAGCCCCAGGTGATGGAATACTGATGAAAATCCTCATAGGCGACCTGCGCCATGCGGTCGAGGATCTCCTTCGGCGGTTCAAAGTCCGGGAAGCCCTGCGCCAGGTTGACCGCGCCGTACTGCATGGAAACGCGCGTCATGCGGCGGATGACCGAGTCGGTGAAGCCGGCCGTGCGTTCGGATAAGCTCTGCATTTTATTTTCCTCCCACAATGTAAGATTTCTGATCGTTCAGGATATGTTTCGGGTCGAGCGCCGTCTTGATGCGGTTCATCACGGCGAGATTTTCCTTCGGTGTCTCGCGCAGGAAATACGGACGCTTGGAAATGCCGTGCCGGTTCTGCGCCCGAGCGCATCGCTCTGGTATTCCGGCGGAATCTGTTCCGCAAAAAGCAGGCGCGTCTCGTCCGGGATGATGCTCCGCAGAGCCTGTCTGTTGATTTGCATGGTCATTTCCTTCCTGTGGAAAGTGCCGCCGAAACGGCGGCACTGTACGGTTGCATTTTTACTTGTCAGCGAGCAGGTCCTGATCCCAGCCTGCCTTGATGAAGTAGCCGCCGAACTGATCGTTGAATACCGCCTCGGTCTCGTCCGACTGGAACGCCGCAACGACCTTCCTGTAGGTCTCGACCTTCGCCGGGTCGGACAGATCCTCGGTGCGTGCTGCGATGAGGTTCCAGTATTCCTCAATGTCCAGCTTGTCGTCCTTGTAGATCGCGTCCTCGGTCTTGAGGCCGAAATCGAGGGCATAGTTGCCGTTTACAACGCCTGCGGTCACATCCGCGAGCGTGGACGGGATGATGTTCGCCTTCAGCTCCTCGATCTTGATCTGCTTGTTATAGGTCTCGATGTCATCAACGGTCGGGTTGAAATCCGCGCCGTCCTTGAGCTTGATGAGGCCGGCAGCCTCCAGCACCTTCAGGGCCCGGCCGCCGTTGGTCGCGTCGTCCGGGATAGCGACGGTATCGCCGTCCTTGAGCTCATCGACCGACTTCACCTTGTCGGAGTACAGGTTGAGCGGGATGATGAAGGTGTTGCCGATGTTCTGGATCTCATAGCCATAGCTGTCGATCTCCCCCTGGAGATAGATGCGGTGCTGGAAGGCGTTCAGGTCGATCTCGCCGTTGGCGAGCGCATTGTTCGGGGTTACATAATCGGAAAACTGTACGAACTCGAGGTCGATGCCCTCGTCTGCGAGTTTCTCCTTCGCCGGCGCCCAGATATCCTCGTAGATCGCGCCGACAACGCCGAGCTTTACGGTGGTCTGTGCGTCGCTGCTGCCGGATGCCTGTGCGGCATCATCGGAAGCGCTGCTCGAAGAGCCACATGCGGTCAGAGCGAGCGCGAGGCTTGCGGCGGACAGGAAAGTGCGATAATTCTTTTGAGCTTCATTGGGATTACCTCCATTTATGATGTGAACTTTTTAATTAACTGATGTTAGAGGGTGAGCGAAAGCTGATAATTGTCGCTCATGGTCCGGCAGGAGGCGTCGAACTTCTCCCTGCTCCTCCGGGGTGAGATGCAGCTCGATGATGTGCGCGATGCCGTCGCGACCCACGATCGCCGGGACGCTCGCATAGACATCGTGCTGACCGTACTGACCGTTCAGCAGGACAGAGACCGAAAGGACGCGGTTCTCGTTATAGAAGATGGCGCGGACGACCTCCGCCGCAGACGCGCCGATGCCGAACTCGGTGCAGCCCTTGCCGCGCAGGATGGTCCAGCCGCCCTCGCGGCCCGCATCGGCGAGGGCATCGAGGTCGAGCTTTCCGAACGTGTCCGGTACTCCTCGCGCCACTGGCTGAGCGGCTTGCCGGCAATGGTGACGGCCGACCACGCGACCATCTGGCTCTCGCCGTGCTCGCCGAGCGCATAGGCTGTGATGGATTTCTGGTCGATGCCGGTCTCCTGCGCGATCGCGCGGCGCAGTCTTGCGGAGTCGAGCGTGGTGCTCGTGGAAAAGATACGCTCCGGCGCCCAGTTCAGCGTGTGCTGGATATAATGCGTGATAACGTCCGCCGGGTTGGAGATATTGACGATAATGCCGTCAAAGCCGGATTTTTTGATGGACGCGGTGACTTCCTTCAGGATCTCGATGGTCTGCCCCAGCGTATCCATGCGGGTCTGACTGCCGCTCGGCAGCGGGCCTGCCGCGATGATCATGATCTGCGCATCGGCGGCATCGCTGTAATCACCGGCGGTGACTTTGGTGCGGACCGGCAGATAGTTGGTCGCGTCGGTCAGATCGAGCGCCTGTGCGACAGCCTTTGCACGGTCGGAGTCGATGTAGACGATCTCGTCTGCGAGGCTCTGCGAGATCAGCGCATAGCCGACATGGGAGCCGACATGGCCTGCGCCCACGATAACAACTTTACGATTGGAAATACTCATGTCAGATTCTCCTTAATGCGTGTTCTTCCTGACGACCTGGCCGCCAATGAACTCCATAATGCAAACGATAATGACCAGGACCAGCACCGTGACGTTGGTGATGTCGACCATGTTGCGGTCGTGGCCGTAGCGGATGGCGAAATCGCCCAGACCGCCTGCGCCGACAACGCCCGCCATTGCGGTGAGGTTGAGCAGGCTGATGGCCGTGATGGTCGTGCCGCGTGCGATCGCCGCGACGCTTTCCTTGAGGTAGACGCGGTAGATGATCTCAAGCGGCGTCGAGCCCATGGAGAGCGCCGCCTCGATCAGACCGCCGTCCAGCTCCGCGAGCGCGCCCTCGACCTGCCGGGTGAAGAACGGCACCGCGCCGAACACCAGAGGAACGATCGCGCCGCGCACATACAGCGCCGTGCCCATGACGACGCGGGAGAACGGCATGACCCACGTCAGCAGAATGATGAACGGGATGGAGCGGAACAGGCTGACCAGCTTGTCGACGATCTGGTAGACGACTTTGTTTTCCAGAATGCCGCCCGGCTTTGTGACCGTGAGCAGCACGCCGAGCGCCAGACCGAGCACGAACGAGATCGCACCCGACCAGACCACCATGAGCAGCGTATCGCCGATCGCCGCGTAGAAGTCCTGCAGCTTTGCCATTACGTTCGGAATGATGTTATTCAGAAACTCTTGCATCCTTGATGACCTCCACTCCTACGTTTTCTCAATGAGATATGCGATTGCCTGCGTGATCTGTTCACGCTCGCCGCTGATGATGGCGACCGTACCGCCGATCGGCGCATTCTGCACGATGGCAATATCGGAAAAGATAATGTTGAGCGTAATATCGAATTTACGCGATACGGTCGAGATGAGCGGCTCGGACACGTTGCGCTGAATGTAGCTTAGGCGCACGATGAGCTCGCCCGGCTTCAGCTGCACCACCGGAGAGTCCTCCTCGATGAGCTCCTCGATCTTGCGGAGATTGGATGTCGTATGGATAAAGCTCCGGGTGATCTCCTGCCGGGGATCTGCGAACACATTGAATACCTCGCCCTGCTCGACGACCCTGCCGTGCTCCATGACCGCTACGCGGTCGCAGATCTCCTTGACCACGGCCATCTCGTGCGTGATAATGACGACCGTGATGCCGAGCTTCTCGTTCAGGTTCTTCAGCAGCCGCAGGATCGCCTTGGTGGTCTGGGGGTCGAGCGCCGAGGTCGCCTCGTCGCACAGCAGCACATTCGGGTCGTTTGCGAGTGCCCGCGCGATGGCAACGCGCTGCTTCTGGCCGCCGGAAAGCTGCTTCGGATACGCCTCCGCCTTGTCTCCGATGCCGACCAGCTCGAGCAGCCTGTGCACCTTGTCCGCGATCTGCTCTCTGGAAAGACCGCTGCCGCGCAGCGGATACGCGACGTTTCCGAATACGGTGCGGGAGGGCATCAGGTTGAAATGCTGAAAGATCATGCCGATCTTTTTGCGCGCCTGCCGCAGCTCCCTCGCGGAGAGCGCGGTCATTTCCTTTCCGTCCACTGTGACCGAGCCGGAGGTCGGCCGCTCCAGCAGATTGATGCATCGCACGAGCGTGGACTTGCCGGCGCCGGAGAAGCCGATGATGCCGAAGATCTCGCCCTTGCCGATCAAAAGGCTGACGTCCTGCACGGCGTGCACCGTGCGTCCGCCGGAGGCGAAATCCTTGGAGATATGTGTCAGTTCTATCAAAACAATTCCTCCCTGTTACACAAAAAAGCGGAGAGCCCACAGCTCCCCGCTTCAGGACGATCCATGATCCGGAACGGTGCGCGGCGTCAAATAAGACCGCGTCCGTCCGTTCCCGTATCCGATCGGGCAGACAGCAGATGAGCATACTGCGGCATAGACATACACATGCAGCCCGACATTCGTTCGTTCCGAATAAACATGCTTTTCTGCTCCTTTCCGTTAACCTACTGTTTTTGTTGGTTATATAATAGCACTCTCATTCCCCAGTGTCAACATCGGAATTGTATGAATTACTAATTCCGTCACATCGTCCAATTATCTGTGCTTCTCCCGCCGTTTTATCGGCAGTTTCGCCTGTTTTCAATCAACAGCATCGCTCGCACGCATCGCCTGAATGGTCTTTTCGATAAGCGTGTTCAGCTCCCAGCCGAGCATCGCCGCGCCGCGCTCAATGACCTCGCGCGAGCAGCCTGCGGCGAATTTCCTGTCCTTGTACTTTTTCCTGACCGATTTCACTTCCATGTCGCTGACGCTCTTCGACGGGCGCATGAGCGCGACCGCGCCGATCAGGCCAGTCAGCTCGTCCGCCGCATAGAGCACCTTTTCCATCTCATGTTCCGGCGCGATGTTCACGGTCAGCGCGTAGCCGTGGCTTGCGACCGCATGAATGAGGCGCTCGTCGATGCCGCGCTCGCGCAGCAGCTCCTGCTCCTTTGTGCAGTGCTGCTCGGGCCACTGCTCGAAATCCAGATCGTGCAGAATGCCGACGGCCTGCCAGAAATCCGCCTCGTCTCCGTAGCCGAGCTCATTCGCGTACCAGCGCAGCACATCGCCCACGATGCGTCCGTGTTTTCTGTGAAAATCACCCTCGTTATATTCGCACAGCAGCTCCCATGCCTGTTCCGGGGTCGGTATCATAACTACATCCTCCTTCTCGTCTGTTTATGCAAAAGGGAGACCGTACAGGTCTCCCTAAGGCTGTAAAAAATACATTTAGAGCTTTGAAATGGGTATGCTGTGATCAGTCAGCGAACAGCGGCGTGGACAGGTAGCGGTCGCCGGTATCCGGCAGCAGCGCTACGATGGTCTTGCCCTTGTTCTCCGGACGCTTTGCAAGCTCGATCGCTGCCCATACTGCCGCACCGGAAGAAATGCCGACCAGAACGCCCTCGTGCTTGCCGATCAGCCTGCCGGTCGCAAAGGCATCATCATTTTCCACGGTGATGATCTCGTCGTAGATTTTGGTGTCCAGAACGTCCGGAACAAAGCCTGCGCCGATGCCCTGGATCTTATGCGCGCCCGCGTGGCCCTGGCTGAGCACCGGAGAACTTGCCGGCTCAACGGCAACGACCTTGACGTTCGGATTCTGGCCCTTGAGATACTCGCCGGTGCCGGTAACAGTGCCGCCGGTGCCTACGCCCGCAACAAAGATGTCAACATTGCCGTCGGTATCCTCCCAGATCTCCGGACCGGTGGTCGCCTTGTGCACAGCCGGGTTTGCCGGGTTTACGAACTGACCGGGGATGAAGCTGTTCGGTATCTCTTTTGCGAGCTCCTCTGCCTTTGCGATCGCGCCCTTCATTCCCTTTGCGCCCTCAGTGAGGACAAGCTCTGCGCCGTATGCTTTCAGAATGTTGCGTCTCTCTACACTCATGGTATCAGGCATAACGATAATGATGCGGTAGCCCCGTGCCGCGGCTGCCACGGACGCAAGACCGATGCCGGTATTGCCGGAGGTCGGCTCAATGATGACCGAGCCCGGCTTGAGCAGGCCCTTGGCCTCTGCGTCGTCGATCATTGCCTTTGCGATCCTGTCCTTAACGGAGCCGGCCGGATTGAAGTACTCGAGCTTCGCCAGAACCTTTGCTTCGAGCTTCTCCTCCTTCTCGATATGCACCAGCTCCAGAAGCGGAGTGCGGCCGATCAGCTGGTCAGCGGATGTATAAATCTTGCTCATAATTATTTCCTCCCGATATATCTCGTTGTTATTTTTTATATGATAAACTGTGTTCCGTGTCTGCCATGGTCAACATCGCGGACATCGGAAGGTCATCTGGTATCGCATTTCTATACCAACCTTTCCTGTAGGTTTATCTGAATTATATCCTACTATTCCTATGTTGTCAATAGGTTTTAGAAAAATTTTTTCGTTGATTTTCCTATTTTCCGTGTCGTATAATAGGTTTATTGAATAAAGGAGGAAAAGAAAGTATGCTGGTCTCAACCAAAGGCCGCTACGCGCTGCGCGTCATGATCGACCTTGCGGAGCATCCAACGGACGGCTATATCCCCTCAAGCTCATCGCAGAGCGGCAGGGAATCTCGGAAAAATATCTGGAAAGCATCATCAAGCTGCTCGTCCGCGCCAGACTGCTGACCGGTCTGCGCGGCAAGGGCGGCGGCTACCGTCTCACCCGCTCGCCCGAGGAATACACCGTCGGCAGCATTCTGCGGCTGACCGAGGACTCGATGGCGCCGGTCGCCTGTCTGGAGCCGGGCGCCAAAGCCTGCGAGCACGCATCCGAATGCCGCACGCTGACGCTCTGGAAGGGTCTGGACAAGGTCATCAACGACTACCTCGACAACATCACGATCGCCGACCTCATCCACACCAACCCGGACGAGTATGACTATATTATCTGAAACAGCAAAAGCCACCCGCGAGGGTGGCTGAGACTGTCGAAAAACTATCGTTTTTCCGACAATCTGTGTTTTGACTTTGCAAAACACGGACGTCCGAAAGTTCCCATACGGAAACTTTCTCCCTCTTAAAGTATCAAAACCGAGGTACACGCCCCCGGTTTTCATGCGTTTGCGCAGCAAACGCTTTTGAATGCGCGCTACCGCGCGACTGCTGTTTTGGAGTGAAAACAGACTTTATCGACAGACTGAGCCACCCTTACGGGTGGCTTTTGCGTTTCGCGTTTTTTGAGCGGTCAGAGACCGGCAGAACGGTAAAAGCCGTTTATTCCGCGCCTCGTTTTGCTGCATCCCTCCAGTTCAGATAGAGAAAGCATCCGATGTTCAGCACAATGCCGACCACAGTTGCGACCGGCGCCGACATGCCGATCTTCGTCAGACTTGCATTCGGCTGGATACTCATGTAATATGCAAGGGGAAGCCGGACGAGCAGCGTCTGGATGAGACCCCTGTATCATGACCCACAGCGTCCGATTGCTGCCGTTGAAATAGCCGACCATGCTGAACAGAACGGCGGTCACGATGGTCTCGGGCGCGAAGCCGCGCAGATATTCAAAGCCCCTGCGCACGACCTCCGCATCGGTCGAAAACAGACCGGCCAGAACGTCGCCCTTCCGCAGCACGAGCGCGAACATCACGATGCCGAACGCCACGCCCACCGCGATTCCGGTAAACATGGACTTTTTTCGCACGCTTCACGTTGCCGGCGCCGATATTCTGCGCAACGAACGACGCCATCGACTGCATCAGTGCACTCGGCACGAGCATGACGAAGCTGACGATCTTGCTCGCGACGCCGTAGCCGGACGAGGCCGCAAGCCCCAGACGGTTGACGAATGCACAGAGCGCGAGGAAGGAGAGCTGCGTCAGAAATTCCTGCAGGGCGAGCGGCAGACCGATCGCGAGAAAGCGTCTGCACTGCTCATTGAGCCGCACATCGCTCTTTCGGAACGTAAACGGCAGCTTTTTGCGGCGCAGGATGGCGAGCGCGCACCCAACGCTGACCGCCTGCGCGAGCACGGTCGCGAGCGCCGCACCGGCCGCATCCAGATGCAGACCGGCCACGAGCACCAGATCGCCTGCGACATTGACCAGGCAGGCCACGAGCACGAACAGCAGCGGCGAACGGCTGTCTCCCAGACCGCGGAACACCGCCGAGAGCACGTTATACGCAACGATGAAGAAAATTCCGCCGCCGCAGATGCGCACATAGCTTGCCGTGAGCGCGAGCGCCTCCTGCGGTGCCTGCATGAGCACCGAGATCGGCCGTGCGAACAGCACGAGCAGCACGAACAGACAGCCTGCGAGAATGGTGAACACGACGGCCGCGCCGCCGAGCACCGCGCCGATCTCCTTTTTTCGCGTTTTTTTCGCCGATATACCGCGCGATCAGCACGGTAACGCCCATCGCAAGCTGCGTCACGACGAATGTCACGAGATTGAGCACCTGACTGCCGGTCGAGACCGCCGACAGACCCGAGGTCGAACCGAAGCGTCCGACAACGAGCAGGTCGACCGCGCCGTAGGCCGCCTGTAGAATCAGTGCGCCGAGCACCGGCAGCATGAACCGGCACAGCTTTTTCAGAATGCTGCCCTGCGTAAAGTCTGCTGTGTTACTCATCGATGCGTCCCCTCCTCTCGCTCATCACGCAGTGCATCCTCTCGATGGTGCGGACGGTGCACGCCGCGTCCTCGTCCGAAATATCTGCGAGCTGCGGCGCGAGCAGGGAAAAATAGTGCTCGTTGTACCGCTGCGAGAGCAGCTTTTCCCGCTTCGGTCGCGGTGATGTAGGTCACGCGGCCGTCCTCCTCGGATGCGGTCTTGCGCAGATAGCCCTTCGCCTCCATCTCCTTGACCGTCCGGGTCACGCCCGGGCGCGGGATGTCGAGCGTGTCTCCGATGTCGGAGACCCTGACGCGCACGCCCTGCCGTTCGAGCTGGTCGATAACGTCCAGATAGTGAATATATGCCGGCGCGACACCCTTCGGCAGCGGCGGCAGCAGGTCGCGGATGCGCTTGGCCTGATAGCACGCATCGAGCAGCGATTTTATCATCGCAATGGTCATGTATGTCCCTCCAGTGATTGTCTAAAATAATTATCTTTAATAATTACCTTTAGCAATCATTATAGACATTTGTCCGCAAATGTCAACCAGGGTAATACCGCATAACGGAACAAAAGCGATTTGCGAGCAAATTCTGCGTACTGACTTCGTTGCGATTTCGCGGTAATACCTGATATATTACCGCGAAATCGCAACGAAGTCAGAGCATAAAATTTCCGCAAAGCGCCGCAGCTTTAATTGTGCGTGTTACCCCAGATTTTTCCGCCGGATACGCTGCAGGAGCACGCAGCCTGCCGCGCACGACAGCGCCTCCGCGATCGGGATCGCCCACCAGATGAGCGAAACACCGGCCAAGCCGCTGCGCACCGCCAGAGAAACGCATACGCGAGCGGCAGGACGATGACGAGCTGACGCAGCAGCGAAAGCACGAGCGACTCCATGCCGCCGCCGAGCGCCTGATAAACGCCCTGAAGCGCTATGTTGATACCGGCGAACACAAAGCTGAGCGAGATCACGCGCATCGCGCCGATAAAATACGCCCTCGACTGACCCGCATTGAACAGCGAGGCGAACGCGCCCGGGAACAGCTCGGTCAGCGCAAATCCGGCCGCCATGAGCACAACCGTGTAGAACAGACCGTATCTGATGCCGTCCTCGACGCGCTTCCGGCTGCCCATGCCGCAGCCGTAGGCGACGATCGGCGTGATCGCGTCGCGCGCAGGCCGAACGCGAGGAACAGCACGAACTGCTGCACCTTGTAGAACAGGCCGTAGGCGGTCTGGGCGGCGGCATCGAATTTCAAAATCAGATTCATCGCATACACCATGACCGACATGAGCGCCTGCGCGATAATGGCCGGCAGGCCGATGGTGTAAATATCCCGGATGACTGCGGTCTCCGGCTTCAGCTGTCGGATGCCGCGGTCAAACTCGCGGTTGAGGCGCAGATGGAGTACGAAAAGCAGCACCGCAGACGCGATCTGGCCGATAACGGTCGCCCACGCCGCGCCCCTGACGCCCAGCTCCGGCACCGGACCGAGACCGTAGATCATAACCGGGTCGAGCACGATATTGATGACCGCGCCCGTGATCTGGCCGATGGTCGAGTACAGCGAACGCCCTGTTGCCTGAAGCAGCTTCTCGAACAGCGAGAAAAAGACAACGCCGAACGAGAATGTGCAGCAGATGAACAGGTAGTCGTGCGTCATGCCGATGACCTGCGCGTCCGCCGTCTGCGACGCGATATACGCCCCTGCCCCCCGCCAGACCGAACAGCAGACAGATGAGATAAATGACCGCGCCGAGGAACAGACCGTTCCCGGCGACCTTTGCCGCCTTTTCGCGGTTTCCCTGCCCGAGCGTGCGCGCGAGCAGCGTTCACGCCCACGCCAGTTCCGATGGCGAGCGCCACCATGAGCATCTGCACCGGAAAGGCCAGCGTCATCGCGTTGAGCGCCGCCTCGCCTCCCTCGCGCATATTTCCGACGAACGCGCTGTCCACGATGTTGTATACCGCCTGCAGCGCCATGGACAGGATCATCGGCAGCCCCATCCGCATCATCAGCCGGTTTACCGGCATCTCCTTCATTCTGTTGTTTTCCGTCATTTTTATGAATTCCTCCTTCTTCCTGCACAAAAAAAGAGCGTGCTGCTCCCCGAATAAGCTGCTTTTGTCAAGCTGGACTTACGCGGAATGCTGCACGCTCAAAAAACAAAAAAATAAAACGAGCCGCACGAAAACTGGATTTACGCAGTTGTGCTACTCGTTTACACTGTTATTATATCGTCCGAAAAATCAAAAGTCAACGAAAATAACTGTCAGAAATCGCGCCCCTCATTCGTATTACAGGTGAAAGCAACGTTGCTGAAAGGAGCTGAAACCCCAAAATGAAACCAATCGACAGGACGGAGGCGGAACGTCTGGTGCAGACCTATTCCGACATGATCCTGCGTCTGTCCTACACCTATCTGAAATCCACGCAGGACGCGGAGGACATCTGCCAGACGGTTTTCCTCAAGCTGCTGACCGGCGGCATGGTCTTTGACTCGCCCGAGCACGAAAAAGGCCTGGGTTCTCCGCACGGCGGCGAACGCCTGCAAGGATGCGCTCCGCGCCGCTCACCGGCGGTGCGTGGGACTGGAGGCGGTCGCGGAGGCCGCCGCTCCCGAGCCGCCCGACTCCGCCGTGCTCGACGCCGTGATGGCGCTGCCCGAAAAATACCGCGAAGCAGTGTACCTGTACTACTACGAAGGCTATTCCGTGCGCGAGGTCGCCGCCCTGCTCGGCAGGAGCGAGGCCGCGGTCTCCGCCCATCTCAGCCGCGGCCGGAAAAAAGCCTGCGGCAAACACTTGGAGGCGAGTTTTATGAACAGAGAGTATAATGATAACAGAGAGTATAAAAAACGCACTGGACGAGCTGCATTTCTCGGAAGAAGCGAAAAACCGCATGGTCGAGCGGCTGATGGAGCGCGCAGAGCAGCCTGCGCCCCGCCGTGTCCGCCGCTTCCCGCGCATCGCGGCGGTCGGCGTCGCGGCGGCCCTCGTGCTCAGCATCGGCGCAGGCGCGTCCGGCGTGCTGAAATCAGCGAGCGAGGTCTTTGCCGGTGTGTTCGGCCCGACGGCGGACACCGAGATCATCGACCAGATCGGCCGTCCCATCGGCGCGAGCGACACCTCGAACGGCGTGACCGTCACCGCGGACGCGATCCTGTTCGACGGATATAACTACCTCATTTCCTACACCTTGGAAAAGGACGACGGCAGCGCGTTCGACTGCACGAAAAACCCGGATACCGGCCTGTACGACCTGGGTTGGAAGCGTTCGGACAGCACCATCGGACGCGGCGTGGACGGTGCGAGCGGCAGCTGCTACTTCTACGACGAAGACCCGAGCGATAACGCGATTCAGTATGTTGAAACCATGTCGTACAACGACACCGTGCAGACCGGCGGCACGGTCAAGATCACGCTCAGCGATTTGAGCGTGCTGAACAGTGAAAACGGTGAGCCGACAACTATCGCCAAGGGCACCTGGCACCTCAAGTTCAAGCTGGAAGCCGACAACAGCGCGGTTGAGCTGCCTGCCGGTCAGACGATTGAGATAAACGGCCTGAGCGCATCTGTTGACAAGGTTGTTATTTCGCCCATCGGCTACCATGTGGTGTACACGGTGGACGGCGAGGCGACGTTCGACACGCTGTACGACGAGAACGGCGAAGAGGTTCTGCCGGAGAGCGGCCGCGAACCGGCCGGTGTGTGCAGCACATGGGAGTCCTACGCTGCGAAGCTGCTGGTGACCAAGACCGACGGCACCGTGCTCGACTTCTCGGACTTCGGCGGCAGCATGGACCCGCATGACGGCAAGACCGTCTGCACCCGTCAAGGCACGTTTGATACCGTTATCCCGCTGGATGACATCGCTTCCGTCACCATCGGCGACGTTTCCATCCCGATCGAGTAAAAACACAGCCGCCCGGCATTCGATTCTGCCGGGCGGCTTTGCTGTCGAAAAGCTGGCGTTTTCGGCAAGCTGCGAGCCGTTTTCCTCATGAAAACGGCTCTTTTTCATCTGTTTTTCTTTTGCTCCCGGAGCATTCTCCGCGCCTCCGCGAACGCCCTGTCCTCGCCCTCGTCGCGCAGGACGCGCAGCAGATACTCGAGCGTTTGCGCGGTTTCGGGATGGATGATGTAGTGATCGACCGACCGCGCGTAATAGTCATAGGGGTCGCTGTCGCGGTAGGCCGCGCCTCGATAGGTCTTGCTCGCGGCCACGCGGTCGCAGAACATTTCCAGCACGTATTTCAACGGCATTTTCATGCCGCACATGCCCGAGCCGTCCGCCGCATAGTCGATCCAGTATTCCAGATGATGACGGTTGCGGCCCTTGTGGTGCAGCCATGCGGCGCTGTATCCCTTTTCGCGCCGCTCGATCTCGTTCGGACTGCGGTTTCCCCTGATAATACCGTGCCCCGCTGCAAACTCGACCGGACTGAATTTGCTCAGGTCATGCGTGAGCCCCTGACGGTACAGGCCGACGCGCCAGCAGTGCCGCAGGACCAGAAACCGGTGATGCTGCACCGTGCGCAAGTGCTGAAACCATTTCAAAAGCAAGCCCTCCTCCGCCGTTTTCGGCTGATAGTATTTTACCACGCAGCTGCAAAAAAGAAAAGGGCGGAACGGGAATTTCCCGCCGTGCATTCCGTGCATCATTTCCGAACTTTTCTCCGACGAATATGCAGTCTGTCGTTGCATTTCCATGAATTTTATGGTACAATTATTGCACAAAGAGCTTCAAGGAGGAAAGAATATGACTCTTCGCTATATGATCATCGGCGCGGGCGGGACAGGCGCTCCGCTCGGTGCTTTTCTGGCAAAAACCGGTGCAGATGTAACGCTCATCGCGCGCGGTGCGCATCTCGCCGCCATGCAGGAAAAAGGCCTGCGCTTCGAGCAGAGCGACGGCGAAACCTGGACCGTTCCGGTGAAGGCCTTCGACATGGACGGCTTTCTCGCCGCGAAGGCGCAGGGCGCTCCCTCGCCCGATGTGATCTTTGTCTGCGTCAAGGGTTATTCGCTCGACGATACCATCCCCTTTATCCGCAGCGCGGCCGGCGAAAAACCGTTGTCATCCCCATTCTCAACATCTACGGCACGGGACGCACGATGCAGGCACAGCTCCCCGGTCTGCTCGTGACCGACGGCTGCATCTACATCTCGTCCAATCTCGCCGCTCCCGGCGTGATTCAGCGTCACGGCTCGATCTTCCGCATGATCTTCGGCACGCCCGACCACCGCACGGACAATCCGGTGCTCTGTCAGGTCGCCGCCGACCTCACCGCCGCCGGTATCGACACGCTTTACTCCCCCTTTGTCGAGAAGGACACCCTGCTCAAGTTCTCGCACGTCTCCCCCATGGCGGCCTGCGGTCAGTATTATCACGTGAAGGCCGGCGCGATGCAGAAGCCGGGCGAAATCCGCGAGTGCTTCATCCGCCTCGTCGGTGAAATCCTCGAGCTTGCGCGCGCGATGGGCATCGAGCTGGATGACAAGCCGGACGCGCCGCTCATGCAGTCCCATCTGAAAATTCTCGACGATCTCGCCGAGTCCGCATCCACCTCGATGCAGCGCGACATTGAAGCCGGAAAAAACTCCGAGGTCGACGGACTCATCTATCAGGTCGTCCGTCTGGCCGACAAATACGGCCTCGCCTGCCCGGAATACCGCAAGGTCGCTCAGAAAGTCAAAGCAGAGCTCGCTGAAAAATAAAATCCAGACAGCAGAAAACCTCCCGTTTCACGAAAAAACGGGAGGTTTTTTTATCATATCAGGCTCTTACAGGAACTTAAACAGGTTCAGTCCGGTCACATCGTCGTACTGACGGTCGATTCTGCCGTCGATCAGACGGATGACCATCTCGCAGGTCGCGCTGACCTCCGCACGGTTCAGATGACCGCCGAACACCTCGCCCTTATCGTTGCCCGCACTCAGATGCAGGTGGGTGTAGAATTCGCCGTTCATCGTGTCAATCGTACCGGTCAGCGAAACGATTTCGTAGCTTCCCTCGAACGAGTTGGCGTAGTACTTCTTCTCATCGACCTTGTACACGCCGACAGTAAAGCTGCCGAGCGCACCGAGCGCCTGCACGCTTGCGAGCGTGATGTTTTCCTTGAGAGCGAGCGCCTTTACCTGCTCGAGAATTTCCTCGCCGCGGTCGATGCGAACGAGCAGCGTGTCGCCAAATCTTCTGTAATCCATCGTTTTCCTCCTTGTTCGGTTTGTTTTCCGCCTCAACCGTACCACGGACACGGCGATATGTCAAGACAGGATAACACTCCTCTGCCGGTATGACAGAGGAGTGCATCGCTTTTATACAGAAAGCCGCAGCCGTCAGACATTGAAAAATTATTTACAGAAAGGAAGATTATCATTGAATTAGGCTATGAATAGGGATATACATTGATGTTCTGTCCCGCGCTGCGCAAAATCGGCAGGAACGCACAGCGCGAGACATAAACAGGGATATAATGTTTCAGAGAGAGAACATTTTACGGCTTGCGGGCTTTTTGTAACAGATTACTCCTCCGCGAGCTTTTTGTAGCGTGCGTAGCGGGACTTTACGTCCTCGATCTCCTTGGCGTAGAGAGCGTCGGCCTTCTCGGGGAAGTTGTTCTTCAGAGAGGCGAAGCGGTTCTCGCCCATGAGGAAGTCCATGAGCTTGGACGTATCAGGCTCCTTGGAATCCAGCTGGAAGGGGTTCTTGCCCTCTGCGATCCGGCGGGGATCATAGCGGTACAGGTGCCAGTAGCCGCACTCCACGGCCTTCTTCATCTCGTCCTGAGAAGTGCCCATGCCCGCCTTGATATGCTGCTCAAGGCACGGGCAGTAGCAGATGACGATGGACGGGCCATCGTAGGACTCGGCCTCGCGCAGCGCCTTTGAGGGTCTGCGCCTGGTCGGCGCCCATCGCGACCTGTGCAACGTAAACGTATCCGTACTGCATCAGGATCGCGCCGAGATCCTTCTTTGCGACCTTTTTACCGGATGCCGCGAACTTTGCGGTAGCGGAAGTCGGGGTTGCCTTGGATGACTGGCCGCCGGTGTTGGAGTAGACCTCGGTGTCGAGGACGAGCAGGTTGACGTCCTGATTCTGCGCCATGACGTGGTCGATGCCGCCGAAACCGATGTCGTACGCCCAGCCGTCGCCGCCGACCGCCCAGACGGACTTCTTCGCGAGGAATTCGCGGTTGTCGAGGATGTACTTGACCTCGTCGGTCTGCTCAGCCTTCTCGAGCGCTGCGATGAGCGCGTCGGAAACTTCGCGGGACTTCTCGCGGTCGTTCCAGCCTGCGAGGTAAGCCTCGGCTGCCTCAACGGCTACGCCCTCGTTCTTCAGCGCCTCGATGCGGATGAGCAGCTCCTTGCGGATGGCATCCTGTGCATGATAGAAGCCGAACGCGAACTCTGCGTTGTCCTCGAACAGCGAGTGCTCCCACGCCGGGCCGTGACCCTTGCAGTCGCGGCAGTACGGCAGGATCGGTGCGCCGCCGCTGATCGCGGACGAGCAGCCTGCTGCGTTGCCGACGTACATGCGGTCGCCGAACAGCTGGCTGAGCAGCTTGATATAGGTAGTCTCGGCGCAGCCTGCGCAGGCAGCGGAGAACTGGAAGTAGGGCTTTGCGAACTGAACATTCTTGACGCTCTTGTCGCTGATGACGTCCTTCTTGAGGTAGCTTTCGTTCATGGCAACGTCGTCGAACAGCGGCTGCTCGGACTTCATCTCCTCGAACGGCGCCCACGTCAGCGCGTCCTTTGCCGGGCACGCGGTCAGGCACACGCCGCAGCCGAGGCAGTCATACGGCGAGAGCTGCATGCGGAAATTGTACTTCGGCGCGTCCTTGCCGAGGCCCTTTGCCGGAGCGGTAACGAAGGAATCCGGAACACCGGCCTTCTCCTCGTCGGTCAGCAGGACCGGACGAATTGCCGCGTGCGGGCAACACATCGAGCAGCGGTTGCACTGAATGCAGGCCTCGGGGTTCCACTTCGGAACCTTGGTGGCCACGCCGCGCTTGGAGTAGACGGAAGTGCCGTTCTCCCACGTGCCGTCGAGCACGCCGTATTTCTGGAATACGGAGACCGGCAGCTTGTCGCCCTGCTGCTTGTCGAGCGGCATGACGATGTCGCGGACGAACGGGGTCATGTTCTTCGGCTCTGCAACCGGCTCGTCGGTCGCGTCCGCCCATGCAGCCGGGATCTCGACCTTGACGGACGCCTGAACGCCGAGGTCGACCGCCTGGTTGTTCATGTCGACGATCTTCTGACCGGCCTTCTTGAAGTAGGAGTTATAGTTGTTCTTCTTCATATCCTCGATCGCGAGGTCCATCGGGATGACCTTGGTCAGCGCGAAGAACGCGCCCTGAAGGATGTTGTTGGTGCGCTTGCCTGCGCCCACATGCCGCCCAGACCGTTCTCCACGCCGGTGATGATCTTCTTGCTCAGCAGCAGGAAGATGGACAGGCCGCCCATCAGCACTGCCAGCAGGAGGTCATTCGTGCTGCGGATAATTTTTTTCATAGACTTTTCTCCTTTCAACCACACCCCTCAGGTGAAGTGAGAATTTTTTGCCCGCCCCGTTCACCGCAGATACGGAACGGACGTTATCTCAATAATCCGTATGAAAAAAAACCGCACCGTTCCATGCTGCGAAGGGCCGGAGAGCCGGCCGCGCAGCCGAGGGGTATCATCTCGGCGCGCGGCGCGAACCGTTTTCCGGTTTCTTCGCCTTATAGAACAGTGCGGTTTTGACTTCTGCCGGGCGATTGCTCAGCAGTTGTACGGATTTTTGATTTGAATGCCGGTGTCCACGAACGAGGTCTCTACGGGCGTGTCGCGGAAGATTGCTTCCGTGAGCAGCTGCACAGAGCGGTAGCCCTGCATGTACGGTCCCTGATCGATGAGGAACTGCACGGTGCCCTTTTTCAGAAAACTCATATTGGACTCGGTTATGTCAAAACCTACTACTTTGATCCTGCCGGTCAGTCCGGCGTCATCGACGGCGTGCGCGGCGCCGCTGAGACCGGCGCCGCCGCTGACGAAGATGCCCGAGATGTGCTCTCTCGCGGCGATCATGTCGCGCGTCTGCCGGTAAGTCAGCTCGTGGCTGCCCTTGCCGTAGATCACATGAGATACGTCGGTACCTCGCTTACGGAAGTACTCCGCAAATCCATTCAAGCGTTCCTCGCTCGAAACGTGCCGAGCGTCGACGCCCACGAGCAGCATCTCGCCGCCCGGCCCCGCGATCTGTTCCATCAGACAGGCGGCGCAGGCGCCCGCCCGCTCGGAGTCCTGCCCCACGAAGCAGTCCCGCAGACTCTTGTCGCGGATGTCCTCGTTGTAGACAACGATCTGCATCTTCTCCCGCGAAATCTCCCGGAGGCACCGGTCGATCTCGTCGGAGAGGACGCCTCGAATGGCGAGTCCGCGAACGCCTCCGTCCAGCAGCCGCCGGAGCGAGGCGAGGTAGCCCTCCGTATCATCGGGATGCGCGTATTCGATCAGCACCTCCACGCCATGCTGCTGTGCGTAAACGACGCCTTCGTTCACACCCTGCATGACCTGCTTCTGGAAATCCGGTTCGCGGAACGCGACCAGAATGCCGATCTTGTTTTTCTTTCGTGACAGGTAGAAGGCCCGTCCGAGCGCATTCGGCTGGAAGTCCATCTCCTGCATGACCGCCCGAACCTTTTCTTCGGTCTCCGGTCTGACCTGACCACGATTGTGGAGCACGCGGTCTACTGTGCCGCGTGACACGCCTGCGAGCTTTGCGATCAATTCCAAGTTTGTCATTTTTGTCGTCTTATCAGCCTTTCGAGCATTTTTTAGTGTAGGGTTTGACATAATTTTATTATAAACCCACACACGTTCCCGAGGCAAACAAAATTCATTGTGCAAAGTCGCCTCAATTTTAACATTTTTCGTTCCGTGCACGTGCACGAAACACTGAAAAATAAAAAGCGCCTGGTTTTTCTACCCTTTGCTTAACTATACTACAAATTCATATGAAGCAAATTACAAGCGTCATTTGTAATAAAATAGTTTCAATTTTTTTGTGACTTCCCACAAGAAATCTTAACGGGAACATAACAAAAATGTCCGCCTGCACAGCAGGCGGACATTTAAAATTTGAAACAGCCTTATTCCTCGGCCGTGCTTTCGGCCACGGCGATCTTGTGGCGATCCGCGTAGCCGGTGAGGATGAGCGTCAGCGCGCCGTCGCCGGTGACGTTGCAGGCGGTGCCGAAGCTGTCCTGAAGCGCGAAGATGGTCAGCATGAGCGCGGTGCCCGTGCCGTCAAACAGCAGGATGCCGGTGATCAGACCGAGCGAAGCCATAACCGTACCGCCCGGCACGCCGGGTGCGCCGATGGCGAAAAATGCCGAGCAGCACGCAGAACAGGATCATGGTGCCGACCGACGGGATCTTGCCGTAAAGGATCTGCGAGACCGTCATGACGAAGAACACCTCGGTCAGGACCGAGCCGCACAGATGGATGTTCGCGAACAGCGGGATGCCGAAGTCGACCATGTCCTTGCGCAGCACCGTGGATTTCTTTGCGCAGCGCAGCGCGACGGCAAGCGTCGCCGCAGAAGACATCGTGCCGACCGCGGTGATGTATGCCGGGCCGTAGTGCCACGACCTCGATCGGGTTTTTGCCCGAGTATGCGCCGGCGAGCGCGTACAGCAGCAGCATCCACAGATAGTGACCGATCATGACGATCACGATGACCTTGAGGAACACCGGGAACTGCTTGGTGATCGTTCCCTCATACGCCAGACCGCAGAAGGTGGAGGCGATGAAGAACGGCAGCAGCGGGATGATGATCTTGGAGACGATGGCCAGAACGACGTTCTGGATTTCGTCGAGCAGCGCCTCCAGGCGCTTGGATTTGGTCCAGGTGATCGCAAGACCGACCATCAGCGACAGCGCGAGCGCGCTCATGACGTTCATGATCGCCGGGATCTCGAGCTGGAACAGCACCTCGGGCAGCTCCTTCAGACCCTCGACCTGCGAAACGATGGACAGGTGCGGAATGATGGCATAGCCTGCCGCAGCGGAAACGAGCGCCGCGCCGACCGACGAACAGTACGCCAGAACGAGCGCCACGACCAGCATGCGCGAAGCGTTGTGGCCGAGCTTGGTGATGGACGGCGCGATGAAACCGATGACGATCAGCGGCACGCAGAAGGTGATGATCTGGCCGAGCACCTGCTTGATGGTAACGACGACATTCATGACCGCCTCGTTCGCCACGAGACCGAGCAGAATGCCGACGATCACGCCAAGCAGCAGCTTGAACGGCAGACTTTTAACGATTTTCCCCATAGTGATTACTACTCCTCTTTTTTTACTCGCAGTTTTTCCCTGCGGCACACAATATATGATACCGTTTTTTATCCTTTTCGTCAATACATTTCGCTGTCTCTCCCCCGTTTTCCAACAATTCCTCAAAAACCCAGCCGTTTTCGTCTTTGTCCCCCGCGCAGCAGCGCGCATAAAATAGAACCTGCGCAGCAGGTTCATAAAAATCGGGGCGTGTACCTGACTTTTTATACTCCGAAGGGAAAAGTTTCCGAACAGGGAACTTTCGGACGTCCGTGTTCTGCGGCGGTGCGCCGCCCGCCGCCGTCAGAACACATCTTGTCGGAAAAAGCGCCAGCTTTTCGACAGATAAAACCCCCCTTCCACGATAGAAAGGGGGCCTTGCCGGAGACTTGCGGAAGGATCCGGGCAGGATATTCCGCTTACTGAAAGGGGCAGGTAGGAGGTGTCGTGTTGTTGTGTATCAGCCGATACCGCCGTAGATGATGCCAAGTACAAGAGCCGCGAGGGGAAAGCGGAATGTAGACGTACTTGCCAAGCGGGTAGAACCAGGAACCGATCGGCTTCTTTGCGCCGTTGTTGACTTCCTCGAGCGGACTTCTTGCTGAGTACCCAGAAGAACATGACGCCTGCGAGAGCTGCGCCCAGCGGGCAGATGTAAATGGATACAACGTCCATCCACTGAGAGGTCCACGGCTGAATGGAGATCGAAACGATCAGGCCGATGACGCCGATGGTGCCAACGGCTGCTGCGCGCTTAAACTTGAACTGCTCCTGCAGGAACGCGATCGGAGCCTCATACAGGTTGACGATCGAGGAAACGCCTGCGAACAGTACGCAGATGTAGAAGATCGCGCCGATGATACGGCCGGCAGGCATTGCGTTGAATACGTTTACGAGGTAAACGAACATAAGGCCGGGGCCGCCATGAACTTCGCTGATGCCAGCGCCCGAGAACCGCTGCCATCGACGGAACGATAACGACTGCTGCCAGCAGAGCTGCTATGGTATCAAAGACTGCAACGTTGCGTGCGGAGGCCGGGATATCCTCGCCTTCCGGCAGGTAGGAACCGTAGATTACCGAGCCGTTGCCTGCAACGGACAGGGGAGAAGAACGCCTGACCGAATGCAAATACCCATACCTTCGGGTCTGCAAGACCAGCCGGATTGATCGTCAGGATGTACTTTATAGCCTTCCTGTGCGCCGGGCAGAGTCGCCGATGTAGATTGCCAGTACGAGGAACAGGCCGAACAGAACCGGCATCATGATCTTGTTTGCCTTCTCAATGCCGCCTGCGATGCCCATTACCATGATTGCGAGAGAAACGACCAGAGCGATGATCTGCCATACGCCGTTGCCGATGCCGAAGAAGCCGGCCGACGCCATTGCCTTGAGGGCTTCGCCGAAGGGTCTCAGCCTCCGGTGCGGTCACGCCGAACGTACCGCCGATCGCGCCCATGTCGGTGCCGAGGCTGTACAGGCCGCCGGTGATCGACAGGAATGCGTACTTGAAGATCCAGCCGAGAACGACCGTGTAGCCGATTGCCAGCATCAATGCGCCGATGATCGGGATAGCGCCGATCGCCTTACCAGCCTTGTCGCTGCCGGTCCGCTCCTTGGTGCACATGCCGAACGCACCTACCGGGCCTGCCTTTGCGCGGCGGCCGAGCGCGAACTCTTCAATAACACCGGAAGAGCCGATCAGGATAACGAAAGAGGAAATACGGCAGCAGGAAGGTCATGCCTCCGTACTGCTGAACCATGATCGGGAAACGCCAGATATTGCCCATGCCGACGGCAGAACCGATACAAGCTAAAAATAAATCCCCATTTACTTTGGAAGCCATCTCGTTTTTTCTACCGTGTTCGTATCTTTACTCATATTTTACACCCCTCTTTTGTGTAACTGTTCTCTAAATCTCGAACATACCGGGTCATTGCGTAAAATGTTTTCTGATGCTGAAAGAAAAAAGCGGCGTCCGCAGAAACTGTTTAGTTTTCCGCGGACGCTGCCGGTCTTGCCCTTTCTCACAGAACCCTCTGCGAGTCAGTATCTACTTCCATGAGTCCTGCAATTTCCGCGCGGCGCAGGTTACGTCCGTATTGTTACGGAAAAGGCACCGCGCCGCGAAGGTCACGGTGCCTCTCTCTTTTTTATGCTATGCCGTGAGAACGGATGAAATTACTTCTCCTCGTTCGGGTACGGCTCCAGGAATGCGTGGAAGTGACGCATCGGCAGATTGTGGCCCCAAACAATACGCATGTTCGGGATGTTCTCACGATCCTCGTACAGAGCCTTAACAGCTGCGATTACATAGTCCAGATGCTCCTTGGTCAGACGGCTGCGGTCGATTGCGAAGCGAACTACGTTACATACTTCAGCCTGCTGCTCCGGGGTCTTCAGGTCATACTCCATGGAGTAGTCGCCCAGCTCGGATACACGGATGCCGTAGCGGCGGATCAGCTCAAGGCTGAAGCCCTCACCAGCGAAGGTGTCGTGGCCGCGCTTGCCATCGAAGAACTCATCCATGTTGATGTATACAGCGTGGCCGCCTGCCGGCAGTACAACGCCCTTAACGCCAGCGTCGTAGAAGCCTTCTGCCAGGTAGTTACACTGAGCAACACGCTCGTTCATGTAGTTAAAGTCGCAGGACTCGTACAGGCCAACTGCCAGAGCCATGATGTCACGGCCGGACATGCCGCCGTAGGAATCGTTGCCGTAGCAGGAGATCTGCTTAACCTTCAGCAGAACGCCAACGTCGGTCTTAACGGTGCCGTCTTCGTTGAAGTCGGAGAAGTTCTTCCAGAACAGGCCCTTATCGCGGAATGCCAGCATGCCGCCCATGTTAGCGTGGCCGTCCTTCTTAGCGGACATGGTGAATGCGTCGCAGTAAGAGAACATCTCGGTAGCGATCTCAGCGATGGACTTGTCAGCGTAGCCTTCCTCATTCATCTTGATGAAGTAAGCGTTCTCAGCCCAGCGAGCGGTATCGAATACCAGCGGGATGTTGTACTTATGCGCAACGCGGTTGATTTCCTTCAGGTTGCCCATGGAAACGGCCTGGCCGCAAACCGGGTTGTTGGTGATGCAGGTGAAGATCAGCGGAACGTTCTCCGGGCCGACAGCTCTGATCAGCTGCTCCAGCTTCTCGATGTCCATGTTGCCCTTGAACGGGTTCTTTTCATAGGTGCCGCCCTCCGGGACCTCCCAGAGCAGCTCCTTGTTGTAGAGGTTGCGCGGGATGGAGCCCATCTGCTTGATGTTGCCTTCGGTGGTGTCGAAGTGACCATTCGACGGAATGGTGAACTTCTTGCCGGGTGACGCTTAGCAAGGATGTTGCGAACGATTTCCATCAGAACGGACTCAGCTGCACGGCCCTGCTGGATGATGAAGGCGTTGGGGCGCTCCATCTGAGCAGCGCCGCCATTGAACAGGCCGCCCTCGTACTCGCAGAGGAACAGCTCATCCATCATCTTCTCGATATCACGGCAGTCGGTGCGGACCAGGTCGATGCTCTTCTTCCAGTTCTTCTCGCCGCCGCGCTCGAAGATGTCGCGGAAGGTGTCCAGCAGAACATAGTAGCCGGTGTTGCGGCCGTAAGCCTCGTCGCCGAGGAACAGGCTTGCCCACTGCTGGTTGGTCATAGCGGTGGTGCCGGAGTCAGACAGCATGTCCACAGTCAACAGTCCAGAGGGGAAAGAAAACTCATTCCAGTGCGTAGCGTTCAGAGCGCGCTCGCGCTGCTCAACGGTTACTTCCGGAAGATCGCGCACGGACTGCGCGTAAAATGATGGGTGCATCTCACGTTCAGCCAGGATACTGCTTGCTCATTAAATTACCTCCATTTTTTTGGCGTTGTTGCCGTTTGGCGTTTTCCGCCTGTTTTTTTGGAGATACCCCGGTCGTCGAAGAGCGGGCTTTTATTGTTGTTTCCTCTCCGCCTGGCGGACAGCATCTATTCTGTGAAAAAGGGGTTATAACGTGGTTTCGCGCTGCGTCATTACGGTGCTACCGCAATGACCTCGATCTCTACCAGCGCGTCCTTGGGCAGACGCGCAACTTCAACAGCCGAACGGGACGGATAGCCGCCCTCGCCGAAGAACTCAGCATATACCTCGTTCATGGCGCCGAAGTTGTTCATGTCACTGAGGAACACGGTCGTCTTGATGACGTCCTTCATGTCTGCGCCGCCCTCTTCGAGGATGGCCTTGACGTTGGTCAGCGACTGGCGGGTCTGCTCTTTATACCCTCCGGGAAAGCGCCCGTGGCGGGATCAAGCGGAAGCTGGCCGGACGTGATGATCAGCTTACCTGCTGCAACACCCTGTGCATAGGGGCCGATCGCTGCCGGTGCCTTTTCCGTACTGATGATCTGCTTCATTTCCATCAGCCTCCTTTTTTCATGTCATAAACTTTTATCACACTTAAAACCTTTTTGTCAACGCATTATTGTGCACTTTGTATGAATGACCACAAACAAACCCCCCGTTTTTATGTCCTTTTTCCATATGTTTTGTGCATTCTCACAACTGAGTATTTTTTAATTGTGATAAATTCCTTTTCACCTTCTTTTTGACAAGCTCTGAGCGGTATTATATAATATAAGTAACACTTCTACCGGAAGAAAAACATACACGTCGTTTTCCATTTCAAAAATGAGGTGAGATCACATGCCGGCTGCAAATCCACTGCTGCAGCAGTATATCAAGGTAACCGAGTTCCTCGGTCTGACCCTCGGACCGGACTATGAGGTCGCGCTGCACGACATGACCGACAAAAACCGTTCCATCATCGCCATCGCCAATAATTATATCAGCGGCCGGGAGGTCGGCGCGCCGCTGACCAACGTCGCGCTCAAAATCCTAATGGACAAGAGCTATGAGGTGCAGGATTATCGTCTGCACTACTGCGGCATGTCCGCAAAGGGCAAGGTCCTCCGCTCCTCTACCATGTTCATCAAGCAGAACGGCAAGCTCATCGGCCTGCTGTGCATCAACTTCGACGACACAAAGTTCCGCGAGGCGAGCGACGCCATCCTCAAGCTGTGCCACCCCGACCGCTTCGTCGAGGCGCATGTGCAGATCGACGAGTCGCAGTTCTCGGACAAGCCGGCGTGTCCCCCCCGCAGTCTCGCCCGAGAGCTTTCATAATTCCATCGGCGACGTAGCGGAGGACGCGGTGGCCAACGAGCTGACGCGCCTCGGCGTGACCGCCGACCGCCTGACACCCGAGGAGCGGCTCCAGATTGTCGCGTCCCTCAAGGAAGGCGGCATCTTCCTGCTCAAGGGCGCGGTAAAGACGTCGCCGCGGCGCTTTCCTGCTCGCAGGCGAGCATTTACCGTCATCTCGCGCAGCTCAAGAGCGAAGTCCCGGAAGAATGAGGAGGTGACGCCATGCTGCGTGATTACGTGCGCCGCCTGCTCCGGCTCGCAGCCGGCATCGCGGTCAGCTCCATCGGTATCGTCCTGATGCTTCAGGCCAATATCGGTCTGGAGCCGTGGAGCGTTCTCCAGCAGGGCATGACGCTCGTCCTGCCGGTCTCCTACGGCCTCGCCGCGGTCATCGCAGGCCCCGCCGCGATCGGTCTGGCTGTCCTGTTCGGCGAGAGCTTCGGCGTCGGCACGATCGCCAACATCATCGGCTGCGGCGTGTGCATCGACGCGATGCTCGCACGCGACTGGGTGCCGCAGCTGCATTCGCTCCCCGGCGGCATCGCGATGCCGCTCGCCGGACTGGAGCTGCTCGCGCTCGGCACATGGATGTATATGCGCAGTGCGCTCGGCGCAGGGCCGCGTGACGCGCTGATGGTCGCGCTCGCCCGGAAAAGCGGCCGCTCCGCCGGTTTCTGCCGCGTCTGCGTGGATATCCTGGTCACGGTGTCCGGCTTTCTGCTCGGCGGCCAGTTCGGCATCGGCACGGTCATCTCCGCGCTCGGTCTCGGCTCGCTCATCAATCTGAATTTCCATGTGCTGCATTTTCATCCCGCCGAGGTGCATCAGGAGAATATCGCCGAAACGCTCCGCTATCTCCGCTCATAATTTCCGCACCGCCCGCAGACAGCTCGCCTGCGGGCGGTGCTTTTCTGGCGTTTTTCGAATTTTCTCTTGCGCAGACCGCGAAAAAAGCGCGATAATAGAAAAGAAAACCGGTCTCTCAGCAACGGAGGAACGATTATGTCAGTGACACTCAAACAGATCGCCGATATGGCGGGCGTACATAAATCCACGGTCGACAAGGTCATTCACGACCGTCCGGGCGTGAGCGAGGCGAAGCGCGAGCAGATCCGCGCCCTGCTCGAACAATATGGCTACGAGTCCAACCCGCTCGCAAAGGCGCTCAATTACCAGAAAAAGAAGCTGACCGTCGGCATTCTGCTGGCGCACACAGCAGCTTCCGCCGCGCTGCGGCACGGCATCGAGCGCGTGCGGCAGGATTTCGCGAGCTTCAACATCGCGCTCGACCTGCGCGAGACCGAGGCCGCCGACACAGAGCAGCAGGCCGCCTGTCTGCGGGAATTCCGCGAGAGCGGAGGCGGCCGGCGTCATCGCCTGCACGGCGGATGATGAGGCGGTGAAAACCGCGCTCTGCGCCCTGCACGATGCGGATATTCCGCTCATTCTTGTCCACAGCGCGCCGGAAAACGTGCCGTGCCTGTGCCGCATCGAGCAGGATGTGCAGCAGGCAGGCCGCACGGCGGCGCGAATGCTCAGGCTTCTGCTCGGCGGCAGCGGCAGGGTCGGCGTACTGCGCACCCCGGGCGGCGTCACGCCGCAGGAGCAGTCGCTCGCGGACGCGCTCGATGAATCTGCCGCTCGCAGTGGCCGCCGAGACCAAGCCCTCCCCAAGCTCGCCTACATGAACACCCGTGCCCTGCTCAGCCGCTGTCCCGGACTCGATGCGCTCGTCATCCTCTGCGGCTGCGTGCCCGAGGTCTGCCGCGCGATTCATGATGCAAATCCGGCCCGCTCGTCCCGCGCTGCTGTGCTTCGAGAACAGCCCGGAGATCGCCGCGCTCCTCCGCAGCGGCGCGGTCGCCTGTGCGGTCAGCTGCGACGCGGCCGCCGAGCAGGGGACGGCTCGCCATGCGGCTGCTGTTCGAGCACCTCGTCTACGAGCGCAAGCCTGAGCAGATCACGGTCTGCACGCCGAGCCTCATCACCCTCGCGGAAAACGCATAAAACCGCGCGTTATCTATAAACTCTCGCTCACCGTCACCGGCAGGCGAGAGTTTATAATTTTTTTGTGAACTTTCCATCCTGTAAATTGACAACGGTTTGCGCGTAAACTATACTGTAAAATGAAAAAGAATGCTGAGGCAGCACCATATCATTTTGCGGTGCCGCCCTTAACCCAAGGGGGAGATTTACTATGCTGAACGAGGACACGCGCCTGCTGCTCGCGCGCTGTCGCAGGGAGATGCCGAGGCGCAGAGCGAACTGCTCCGCGCGATTCATCCTCGTCTCTATTTCTACTGCCTGAAAATGCTGAAGGACGAGCGCCGCGCACAGGATACCGAACGGAAAATCTTCTGCGAGGTGCTGAACGGCCTTTCTGAACTGAAAAACGACGAGGATTTCCCGCTCCGGACGGTGAGCACCGCCGCAAGGCTGTGCCGCGCCGCGGCAGGAACGCCGCGCCCGAGCAGGCCGACTCCGCGCCGTTTATCGACGGCCCGATGCAGGTCCTGCCGGACAAGGCGCTCGACAGCGAGGAGAACCGCTGTCTCGCCGCCGCGCTCACTGCCGCCCTGCCCGATGTACAGCGCGAATGCGTGCTGATGTACTATTATCTCGAAATGAGCATCAGCGAGATCGCAGCCGCTCTTGCCATTTCCGAAAGCGCGGTAAAAACGCGCCTCGGCGGCGCGCAGAGCGCCATAGAGCGCGGCGTTCGCGGGAGAGAGACCGCCGACCCGTCGCTGCGGGGGCGTATCCCTTCTGCCTTTTCTGCGGCATTTTCTGTGCCTCGATGCGGAACTGACCGAGCTCGACGCACAGACCGCCGCAAGGCTCGTGCAGGCCGCGCCCGCGAGCGTCGAAAAGAAGGCCGCAGCCTGCGAAAAAGGCGGCGGCGCGCTCCGCTGCCCGGGACGCCGCGAAAAAAAAAAGCAGGCAAGTCTCCGCTGCTGCTCCTCCTCGCGAAGCACCGCCATGAAACGTTTGCGGCCGTTTTTGCGCTCGTGCTGTGCTCTGCGGCGCTCATCGCTTGGGGCACGCAGCCGAAGATCGAAAACGTCCCCGACGAGACAGCCTCCGCCGAGATCGAGGCGCAGACCGGGGAGGACAGCTTTTCCAATCCGTGGGCGGACACCGATACCGACACGGAGGACGCCGAGGCGGGCGTTGTCCTGACCGTGCACCACCGCGTGCTCGCCGCACGCAGCTGTCCGCTCGTTACCTATGTGTCCGCCTACGACCGCGCGACCGGCGATGCCATCCCGGAAAGCGAGCTTGAATGGTCGGTCAACCGCCGCTCCCTGCTGCGCTTTAACCCGGATGACGGCAGTGTCTCCATCCCGGGTGACCCCCTCGGCGAACAGGGTCTCCACCGGCACGGTCGAGCTGACCGTCAAGTGGGGCAAATATACCGATACCGCGGTGTTTGATCTGGTGGAGCAGCACGAAAACGCGATTCTCGACCGCACCAGCATCACGCCCCCCCGCGAACACCGAAACGACCGCCGTGCCGACGAAGATCGACATCACGCAGGACGGCGTTATCGTCCTGCGCCAG
>VOFC01000235.1_pt1 | contig 84000 bp, 137 predicted proteins | sample 5384161 | NCBI WGS metagenome assembly VOFC01 (sample SAMN12384722, study PRJNA508395) | human gut metagenome | isolation source: healthy gut B | host: Homo sapiens | reverse complement strand
TATTTTTCTCTCCTTAAGTATTTCCTTAAATAATTCTCTAGTATTTTCATATGTAATTGTTTCAACTGCCTCATCAAAATTTAACCATTTTATATCATTCACTTCACATTCCTGTGCTTTAATTTCTCCTCCTGTACATTTTGCAACAAATAATACTACTTGTTTTAACTTTCCTTTATCTGTTACATATTCCATTGTATATCTTTTATTAGCATCAATTTCTACATCCAAATTAGTTTCTTCTTTTACTTCTCTCTTTTTAACAAAACGATTATATATATAAATCGGTATGTCCAATTATTTATTTTTTGATATCCTATTACTTTTAATGAATCCTTCGCATCCTCTATAAAATATCACAATTAATTGACTCTTGTCCTAATATATCCCCTTTATTATTAAATTTCTTAATTTTAGATGTTATTTTTTAATTATTTTATTTGTTCCAAACTTACTAATTTATTTTTTTCTAAAAATCATTTTTAACAAACAAGGAGATGTTATATTCAAAATAGTATTATTGTATACTAATTTAACATCTTCATTTACTTCACACCAATTTAATAAAAAAATTTTATCGCTCCCCCGATGACTTACAACAGCAATTTTATTTCCTTCATACTCTTTGAGTATTCTATTAAAAAAAAATATTCATTCTTTTTCTTTGTATCTTCTGCACTTTCACCATCAGAAGTCTTATAATTTCTGTCTAATAATTGTTCTTGAGATGGATCTCTTGTACTTTTGTCTTTCATAAATTTTCCTAATTCTTTTTAAATTTCCTAATTTTCTTTCATTTAAGTTACTATCTAAATTAATAGGTAAATTATTAGTATTAGCAATATATTTTGCAGTTGCTTTTGCCCTTGTATAACTACTTGACCAAATAACGTCAATATTCTTTAACTCAGTATTTTCGCTTAATTTCTTTGATTGCTCTTCACCATATACAGACAATATTTCTTTTTTCGTTAATTATTTGAGTTTCTTCATTTGTATTTCTAATTCCATTTTCAACAACAGTTTCAGCATGTCTAATTAAATAGATTATAGTATTTTCCATCTTCAATAACTCCATTTCTCATATTAAAAGTTAATATGTTTAACTAATTTTTTCTTAATAATTCTGTATAATATATGACTTCCTTTTCTAATTTTTTCGCATATTCAATTTCTAAACTTGTGCTATCTCCAATATAATTATTTACATTCACAACTAAAATAGCATCAGATAATTCTATTCTTTTAAAATGTTCCTCTTTTAGTTTCGCTAATTGTTCTTTTGTTCTTTCAACATTCTCTATAATTGGATAAATAGGTGTCAGAATACAATTACCTAATAAAGCCATTTTTTCTGCAATTTCCATCATCTCTTTTTTTGAATTTTAAACTTCCACATAACGTTATTATTTTCATTTTTTAAATTCTCCCTATCATTTTCCACAATTATACCACTCCCTGTGTACAAAACCAATACATTTATATTCATTTTTTTAGTCAAATTAACCCAAAAGATCAAGAAAAAAAGCAAATGCTAAAATCTAGCAAATGCTTATAATCTTTCATACCTACATAAAAAAAAGCTTCTTTTCCATCTTTTCTAGCAGTAACTCCTGTTATTGCACCATATTTTTTATTTGATACACCATTACTATAAAATTTTCTCATATTCTTTTCTAAGTGATTCTACAGTTTGAAAATATCTGGAATTATATACTTCATTTTTGCATATGGATTTTGCATAGAATTTCCTAATTCCTTATGAATATTTATATGATTTTTAATGCATTGTCCTTTTCCTGTTTATGAAATTATTGGATTTTCATTTTTATCAGGATACTTATCAATATTAAATAAGTTTAATATTGATACTATATCTGTTACATCAATATCTCCATGCACTTCATCATCCTGAAATCCAATTGTGACTAAATCGTTTTTATTGTCATATTTTACTGATTTAGCAGAAATCGTTAATCCCCTATTTAACAAATAGAAATTGTTACTCTTTCCATTAAGTAATGATGCCCTTATTTTTTTTTGCAACTGCTGTAGTAAGTTTTTGTTCCCTTGGATTAGTTTCCATTGGAATATCTTTGGGATTGTCTTTTATATCACAAATCATTATATACATTTCTGAATTATCCATATAGTTGTTTAAATTGTAAAATGGATTTGGAATTTTCCCAAAAGATTTTGTTTTTTAAAATTTAAAACTTTCATTTTTCCTCCTTTTCACATATAAGTGATTTTTTATTAGAATACACAATATCCATTGTCATTCTTTTTGCATTTTATAATTAATTTCTATTGAAGTAAACGCTATGTTAAAAAGGAGAAATTTATGAATATAAATGAAAAAATAGGTCTAAATATTAGAAAATATAGGGAAGAACAAGGGTACACACAGAATGATTTCGCAGAAGAATGTCAAATAAGTAGAGCTTATTATTGAAGGATAGAAAGAGGAGAACATAGTATAACAGTAGAAACTTCCTCTTGATTTAATCATTTATTATAATAAAATATTGACAATAAATTTTTTTCTAATATAATAAATATTAAATTATTACTTTACTAAAAACTTATTTTAATAATTATATGGAGGTCTTATATGTATAATCAATTTCTATTGTTGGAGGATCTGGTAGTGGGAAAAGTACTTTATGTAATATTTTATCTAAAGAACTTAATTTACCTGCCATTCATTTAGACAGTCTAAACTATAAACCAAATTGGGTTGAACTTGATAAAAATGAAAGAGACAAAATTATATCTGCTAAATCTTCTGAAGAGAAATGGATAATTGATGGAAACTATAACAATACTATCAAAGAAAGATTTAATAAAGCTGACTTAATTATTTGGCTAGATTACTCTACTTTTTCTCAATTAAAAGGTGTTTTTAAAAGAATAATAACAACATTCAATAAGGAACGTCCTGAAATCCCTGGTTGCAAAGAACGATTAAATTTTACTTTTATAAAATATGTTGCTACATATAATAGAAAAAAACGTCCTTTGCTTTTAGAAAATTTAAAAGATATTTCTCCTGATAAAATATTAATATTTAAAAATCAAAAAGCTTTAAATAAATGGTTAATTGATTTTACACATAACAAAAATATTTTAAATAACATTAAAAACTAAAATTTTGTAATAAATCTTTTTTATTAGAATATAATATATTATATGACCCTACAACACTAAATTCTTTAATAATTTAATAAAATGTATTGACAAAGTACAGGTTTAGCCTTATAATAATAATTGTTATATCGCGGGGTGGAGCAGTTGGCAGCTCGTTGGGCTCATAACCCAAAGGTCGGTAGTTCGAGTCTACCCTCCGCAACCAATTCGAGAGTTTTTACTTAAAGGGATATCCCTTTAAATGTAATTTTAATACAGAGATTTTACTATAAAAAGTAAGGTCTCTTTTTTGTATTCTATAAACACTTTCATACTCTATAGATTTGCCCTTCAGCAAAATTTAAAGATTTGGAGGTGCATAATATGAGTAAAAAAGAACAACCAAATTATTATGCAATAATACCTGCAACAGTTAGGTATGACACTAATCTAAAATATACAGAAAAATTATTATATGGAGAAATTACAGCATTATCCAATAAAAATGGTTATTGTTATGCTCAAAATAAATACTTTGCAGATTTATATAATGTAACAGCCGTCTCAGTTAGCAGATGGATTTCACATTTGCAACAGCTTGGATATATAAAAACAGAAGTTATAAGAAATGAAAATAAAGAAATAGTATCAAGAAATATTTACATTGTAGATATCCCCTATTATCAAAAAAATCAATACCCCTATATACAAAAAAGTATAGAGGGTATTAACAAAAATGTTAAAGATAATAATATAAAATATAATATAGATGATTTATTTCATTTAATTATAAATAATAGCAACGAAATTCCAGAAGAATTTTTAGCAATAATTGATAGGTTAGAATTTAATTATAAACCTTATATGCTTCAATATATGAAAGAAGATAAAATTAATATGGTAAAAAATGTTATATATGTTTTATATGATTTGTATAATAGTAATTTTCAATTTTTATTGCAAAATGTAAGTAGAGAATATTTAATAAATTTATATTTTTTAGCAGTGGATAATAAACCAGATACCTTATTAAATTATTACAAAAAATCTATCATAAATAGTAGTACAAACTATAAAAAATATAAGTTTTACAGTAACAAAAAAAGTATGGCAAAATTAGCTTTTTTCAAGAAGAAATTTGGCATATTTTTTAGAGCACAATGAAATGCATATATTTCAAGTGTTTTATAATTTTTATTACATGTTTTTTGAAGTGGAGGTAGGTTGCAATATCGGAAGATATGGCATACCTACCAAAAGGACAATTTATTGATAAACTTTTAGTTCGTATTGGAGGTGATGATAATTTTGAATTATTTTTTTGAAAGATAAAGAGGAGATTTCTTTAATAAAATTTATTGCAAAATATCAATGTTTAAATGTAAATAGTGCAAAATATTTTTTTAGTAGTAGTAGATATTATAGAAATAGAATTAAAAATCTAATAGATAAAAATTTTTTAAGAAAAATTAAGTGGATACTGGTATTAGGAAAATCAGAATTCAATATGTAAAACTATTAAATTTTGAGTACAACAAATTGAATAAAAACCAAAAATATAGAGAAAGACTATTAAAATTAAGTAACATAGCTACTTTTTATTATAATTGTAATACAGTTGATTTTATACCATCATTTGCAATAAAAGATAAAACAATACTTACGACAACAGGTAGAAGATTTATAGGAATATTTAATATAAATGGATTTGAATACTTGGCTTATCAAATTTTTAAAGAACATGACAATAGATATATTGAATCTGTAGCCTTTGATATACAAAAAGAAATGAAATATAGCAATATTATTATTTTAGTAAATGATATAAACAGAATAGATTTCAGTTATTTTGCCTTTGGGAAGAATCAAATATTAGTAATTGAAGATAATGATATTAATAGAGAAAAATTAAAATATTTACATAGTATGAGATGGAAAGAATTAATAGATAAGTATTATAGTAATGTTCATTTATCTGAATATAGCTTTTGTGAATATTCAAATAATAAAGATAAATTTATTAATACTTTTTACTTTATAGATACTGAAAAGATTAACAGATTTAGATATTTTATAAATGAGAATTCCACTAAAAGAACATATATTATTTGTGATGCAGAACTGGAAACAAAATTACGAAAAGAACTACCTGATGCTAACTATTGTATGGTGGATTTTGAAAAATATATTGATAAAGAGTGAAGATATTATTGTTGTTAGTTGGAGAGTAATAACTTAGATTACATTATAAGCAGAGTGTTTCGAGATTTAGTGCCACTCGGCTATAATTTGGAAAACATATATCAAATTATAAAGATTTTTAAATTGTGATTTTAATGTTGATTATACATAAAAAAAAAGTTAAAAATAGAGATGGTAAAATTGAAGAATGCTGGTAATGAAAATTTAAATATTACAATCTTTTTGCTATTATATGGAACTATTTTAAAAAATATTATAAACTTTGAAAGGATATATAAAGTTAATGGACTCATATAAATAGAAAAATAAATGTTAGTTACAGATTTTATTATTACAAGACATAGGAAGGGGAAAATAAATGGAAGAATTAGTGGTAAAGGCTAAGAAAGGAGATAAAGAAGCTTTTACACAAATAGTGTTAATATTAAAAGAAGATTTATACAAGATAGCAAAAACTAGAATTACAAATGAAGCAGATATAGAAGATGCCATTCAAGAAACAATGATTGAAGCATATAAATCTATAAAAAAGATAAAGGATGTAAGTAAAATAAAGCAATGGATAATTAAAATATTGATTAATAAATGCAATAGAATATATAGAAGAAAATACAAAAAGGACATTTCCATAGACGAATATAATTTAGAAAAATATATTATTCTAAATGGATATAAAGATGTAGAAAACGATTTAAGTTTTTACTCTTTATTAAAGAATCTAAATTATAAAGAAAGAATAATATTAACATTATATTACATGGAAGAATATTCAGTAAAGGAAATTAAAGAAATAACTAAAATGAACGAAAACACAATAAATACTTGTTTGCATAGGGCAAGAAAGAAAATAAAAAGAAGATATAGGAGGAGAATTTGTTGATGAAAGAGTCAAGTGAGGAAAAAATCAAACAAATTTTAAAAAGCAAAATAAATATTCCAAGTGGGTATGTTGATGCAATTAATACAGCGTTCATTAAAAGGGAAAAAGTAATCATTTTATAAAAATATTAACAACTACTTGTGCAGGAATTATATTAACCAGCGGAATTGTTTTGGCAGGATATAATATCTATCAAAAAATATGGAAAGAACCAGAGATGGTTAAAAATAGCGATATAGAAAAGTCATTAGAAAATAAAGAAATCTCAAAAGAGGATCAGGAGAAGTTAATTACAACTGAAGAGGCAAAGAAAAAAATCATTAGAAATATTAAATGCACTTGGATATGAAGAATTAAAAATTGAAGAAGCAGAACTTAAAAATTCAAATAATACAATTTATTTTGATATAAAAATAGTAGGCAATAACAAGTTTAATGTTTTAATTGATGGTAAAAACGGAAAATTAATTGGAATTAATAACTTAAATAATATTTATAATGATATAAGTCAAATATCTGAAATGGAAGCAAAAGAAGATGCTGTATATATAAGTGAAAATTTAAAACTAGATAACGAAAAATATGAATTAAATTATTGTAAAGAAGAAAGCAGTTGTTATGGAGAAAAGCAATATAAAATATGGGTAGCGAGTTTTAATAAAAAAGTATGATGAAAGATATAATCCCTATGACAGTATGAAAATTTACTTTTATGAAAGCAATAAAATCATAAAATTAGATTCTGTAATAATCAATAAAGATGAGAATTTTCAAAATAATGAAATAAAAATTAGTGAAGATGATGCAAAAAAGCATTTCAATAGAAAAAGAAAAACAATTAAGTCAATTAGAAATTATTGATATAGCCTCTGAATTAGAAATAAGAAAAATGAATACATATATTTTCAAATTAGAAAATAATATTGATGATGCTAATATAGATGAAAGTAACGAAGAAACTACTATATATAAAACAGAAAATATTACGCGAAATGTATGGATAGTGAGAATAAAGCACAATAAGCCGGAAAATATAAATTTTAGCACAAGCCTAGAATATAATAAACAAATGGATAAAAAATATTATATTGATGCAACCACAGGTGAAATAATTGGAGGAGAAGACTTTTTTGAAAAAATGAACAATCCATTGTATAACTAATAAGCCAAGAAGGAGCTGAAATACAACTCCTTCTTTTTTGGTAGAAAGCTAGAATATGGTTAATTAACTAATATAGTACCAGTATTCAATAAAAAGCTCGTCTGTAATATCCAGGCGGATTTGAGATGCTACTTGCATCAAAGAAGATTTGGACTTGTTGACCGTAACTTACTGGGCAAGTAACCTCAAAGTCAACAAGACCACTTCTATTATCATCCTTTGTAATACTAGCATTTCCAATTGCCCCACCATATGCATACCTTATTTGTGCAGTTAATCTAATGGGGCTTACAGCAGCATGAGCATCTTCTCCATAAAAATGCCCTACTATGTGTAAAGTACCTGTTCTTTTGATTGTTTTTACCTGCGTTAAGTTGTTATCTGTCATGTGCATAGAACCAACATAGGTTTTAGTTGAACTTGACCAATCTTCGGCACCAGCTGCAAATGCAGGAACTGCAGATGTTATTATCATTGCACACATAAGTACAAAACTAATAATAAACCGTGTTGCTTTATTTTTTACCTTCATAATAAAATATCCTCCTTAAAATGCATCAGTAGTATTTTTCTAGCTCTCTACCTGTATCTATTCAAAAAGGATAGATATTAATTATATATATAACTAGAACAGAAAAAAGTAAAAAAAGTAAAAAAAGTAAAAATGTGAAAGATAAAAGTATATAAAAGGACTCTTATATTATAGGGGAAGTGAGAGTATGACAAATGTTCTAGTAGTAGAAGATAATTTTTATCAATCAAAGCAAATTATTAATTATTTATCTCAAAGAAATAAAGAATTAAAATTATATAGTATGGTTTATTCTGGAGAAGAAGCATTAGAAATAATAGAAGAACAAAAAAGTTGATATTATTATACTAGATTTAAAATTAAAAGGGATGAACGGAGTAGATGTTATTAAAGAAATTGAATACAAAAAAGATAGAAAAATATAGAAGTTCCATAATTGTTGTTTCTGGAGATTATTCTATGATAAGACAAGTTTATAATAGTGATTACATATATAGATGCTTTTTAAAACCTTTTAATTTTAATGAGATTGAAGAAAGTATAGAGAAAATTATCTGTGAAAATAATTATGAAATGGAAACAGATGTAAAATCAAAAATAAACAAAGAATTGAAAAAAATTAAAATTTAATTTTACATATAAGGGAACAAAATACTTATCTGAATGTATATATCAAATATATAAATCAAACGAATCGGATGTAGATAATTAATCTAAAGAGTTTTATCCTATTGTGGCAGAAAAAATATAATAAATCGGTTAATACTATTTATGGAAATATAAAGCAGGCAATTAATGCAATGTTTTTTGATTGCGAAGAGAGAATATTAAAAGAATATTTTAAATATAGTTTTGTCGTTAAGCCAAAGCCAAAAGAAATTGTTTATATAATATTAAATAAATTATATGGATAAATTTACTTTTTTTACTTTTTCCGTGCCGTTATGGCAAAATATTTTATAATGTATAATGTATACTGCATATGAATTACATAGTGCAACATATGATATTAAAATGGCAAGTGTCATTTTAATATAACAAGTATGTGAGAGATATTTTTTCATAATGGAGGTATAGAAGATGACAAGATTTAAAGCAACATTTCTATCACTTTTTCTAGCATTAGGTATGATACTAGGAACAACTACAGCTTATGCTGCTGAAACACGGTCAGGAACAGAAGTTTGGTATTTAGGAGAGGCAACAGTTGGCTCTTTTTTGTAGTTGAAAATGATAATCTTACACCTGTGAAGACAATAGGAGATGATGGAAAGTTATTTATTTGGACGCAATTTTCACGTGCAGATAGTTCATCGTATCCACCTATTGTTGTAACAGTAGAATTAAGAGATTATGATACAGGAGCAGTTCTTGACAGAGTTCAATACAAAGAAGGCGAAACAATAGATCGCGTTTTATATTATCCTAATGCTAAAAAAGGACAAAGAATCCAAGTGTATTGGGATATTAGCAGTCAGTATAATCCACCTGGACCATACAGAAAAGCAAATATAACATATGGTTATATACTTTATCAAGATGAAGTTCCACCTGAAGGACCAGGAACTGACTAAAAATACTCTTTGAAAAAATCAAAAATTAAGTAACTATAAATTTTCAATGCTCTCACATACTGGGGACTAACTTGTTTAGTCCCCATCATTAAATAAAGTAGAAAAATGCTTTACTTTTCTTGATGTTTAATATATATTGGTTAATATAATAAAGAATACTGAACAAATGTTAATTTTTTTGGAGGAGGAAAACTGATGATAAAATTAAGAATAAAAATTATAGGAATTATATTAATAATGATTTGTACTTTACATAGCATAGTTTTAGCTTCATCATCTACTACTAGTTTAAAAAATGAGCAAGCTGAAAATAACAAAAAAATAAATGAAGCACAATCAGAATTAAAAGACATTCAAGTAGAAAAATCAGATACAATAAAACAAGTAGATGAGTTAACCTCACAAATAACAGAATATCAAAAACAAATTAGCGAAATAGATAGTAAAATCGAAGAATTAGATAATAAAATACAAACTTCACAAAAAAAGAAATAGAAGAGGCACAAAAGAATTATGAAAAAAAAGAAGAATTATTAAAAGCAAGATTAGTTGCTGTTTATGAATCGGGTGAAACTTCTTATTTGGATGTTTTATTAGGCTCAGAAAGTTTAATTGATTTAATTTCAAACTATTATTTAGTATCTGAAATTGTGATAAGTGATGAAGAATTATTGGAAGAAATACAAAAACAAAAAAGAAAATATAGAAAATTCTAAACATGATTTGGAAGTAAGCCAAGAAGAAATGAACACATCAAAAGAACAAAAACAAAATGTATCTGAAGAATTACAAAAAGTCAAAAACAGAAAAAAATACATATGTTGCAAAATTATCAAATGATGAGAAAGAAATACAAGAACAAATAGAAGATTTAAACCAAGCTAATAAGTCAATAGATGATAAAATAACCGCAATTATAGCATCTAGCAATAATACTAGCAGTAACAATAACTCTAACAATGGAAATATTAATGTAAATGTAAATGGATCATCCTCAGCAGGATTTATAAAACCAGTTAATAGTTATGTCACAACTGGAATGTATTATTCAAGTGGGCAATATCATGGTGCGGTAGATTATGGAGCAGCAGGAATAAATGGATTACCTGTATATGCTGTTGGAGATGGAGAAGTAATCCTAGCAGAAGCATTAACTACAAGTTATGGAAATTATATTATTATAAAACATGATAATGGACTATTTACTTTATATGCACATGGACAAGCAGGCTCAATTGCAGTTTCAAAAGGGCAAAGAGTTTCAAAGGGACAACAAATTATGAGAGTAGGAAATACAGGAAACTCGACGGGACCACATTTGCATTTTGAAGTAAGACAATATCCAGGATTATATAATAACAGAGTAGCCCCTTTAGATTATATACCTAGATAGAGAATAATAGTATTGATATTTCAAGACGAAATAACTTAGAAATCAGAACAAATGCTTATATGATAATCCTAATAATTTAATTATAATAGAATACATCTCTATGACCAGACAGAGATGTGTTTTTTTTGTTGTCTAATCTTCTTATTGTAACAACTAGAGCTACAAATAAGGCAATAGCGACAACAGTTACCATTGCAAGTTTACCAATTAGTATGTAAATAAAAAGTACATAAACTTGTTCAAATAACATATACATCTCCCCGTTCATAAAGAAAGCGACACTCCACACACTGTTTTACTCATTTTCTTTTATTATTAGACTTATTTGTTCGTTGTAAATCAAGCAAACAAGTCTATTTTTTTAAATAAAAATGAATACAAAAAAATTAATAATAAAAATTTTTTGCCATACTAAAATTGCTTAAAAATGCCTAAATATCAATAAAAATTTTTTTTTAGGCGTGCTTATTGAAATTTACAAAAAAAGGTTATAAAATTATATACGAGAAAGGAAGTGATTGGAAAAAAGATTAATAAAAATATAATATAGTGTTTCAAAAAATTTGCCCTTCCATAAGGCAGTTTATAGTAAATGTGCCTAATCTATATATGGAAGTGATATAAATGAATGAAAATTTTAATGAAAAAATTGGTTTAAATGTTAGTGAAGCAGCTAACATGCTCGGCATTAGTAAAAAACTTAATGAGTGAATTAATAAAGTACCCTGATTTTCCTTGCATTAAGTTCAAAAGAAGAATTGTCATTAACAAAAAGAGAATTACAGGAATGGTTTGATAAAAATTCTGGAAGATTTTTTTTTGTATAACATTGCTTTCCTCTATATTTTGCCCTATAATAGAGAATATTAAATATTGTGCTTTTTACTTTTAATGTTCTCTATCTTGAATGGAGGCAAAGTTATGGTAAAAACATCGCAAAACCAATCCGTAAAGAAAAAAAAGAAACACCAGAGGAATGGGCTCTATTAGACCCAAAAATGGTGGATATGAAGGAAGAATAACAATAAAAGCAAATGGCAAATCAAAACAAATATCTTTATTTAACAAAGATAAGAGAATTCTAGTGCAAGAAATGATAAAAGCAAAACAAGAAGCAAATGACAATGAATATGTAGAAAAAGACAAAATAACTTTAGAAGAGTGGCTAAAGAAATGGATTCGTATTCATAAAAAACCATTTGTTAAGCCTAGAACTCTACAAGGGTACATTGAAAAAATCAAAACAAACATTATTCCCTATTTAGGTAACTATCCTATGCAATCGCTAGATAGATTAATTCTTCAAGAATATTTTTCAGATTTAACAACGGGAAATGAAAAAAATGGCATCAAAAAATACTCTCCTAAAACAATTAAGGAAATAAAAAGTATTCTAAATATGGCTTTTTACAGATGCTGAAATTGATAAAATAATAAAATTTAATCCTATTCCAACAATTCGTACACCGAAAGTGCAAAGACAGAAGAAGAAACCTATTATATCACCAGCAGAGCAACAACAACTAATAGAAATATTATTGTCTGAAACAAATGGACTATGCTATATTTTTATAATGAATACAGGTGTTAGACCAGGAGAAAATGGTGGGATGAAATGGAAACATTACAGCTATGAAAATGCTAATGTAAAAGTAAGAGATAATTATGGAAAAGTAACCTATTATGATGATAATTTTGAAAAAAATCGAATCTACTTATGAAGAAAAAGACTTGAAAACACCATCTAGTTATAGAAACATACCATTGCAAAATTGGTTAAATAATTTAATGCATACATATATGCTATATGTTATGAAACAAAAAGGATATACCAATAAAAAACAGCTAGATGATGAGTATATTTTTATGAATAGTTTAGGACATGCTTTAAGTAGTGATTATTTATGGGATACACTTGATAAGATTTTAAAAAGACATAATTTTAAACATTTAAGTGTTTATCAATTAAGGCATTTATTTGCGACAAGATGCATTGATGTAAACATACCTGTAAATCAAATCAAACAATATTTAGGTCATGCTTTAGCGAGTACAACAATGGACTATTATGTTGAATATGATGAAGATACGAATAAAGCTGAAATTGAAAAATTAGAACCCATCAATAATATGCAAATAGTACCTAAAATTTTAAAGGGAATGTAATATAGTGTCTGTCCTTAAAAATACAGTTTAAGGGACATGAAAGGGACATTGATAAATTTATATAAAAAATCGAAATATTAAATACTTTCGAAATGGTTGCAAGAGTAAGAATATATAAAAATTTTAAAAGATAAAAATTGGAAGAAATGGTCGGGCTCATAACCCAAAGGTCGGTAGTTCGAGTCTACCCCCCCGCAACCAATTATATCAAGCATTTGCTAGCAATAGCAAATGCTTTTTTTTTTATAATCCTATTGTTAATTAACATAAAACATGATATAATATATGCCATGGAAAATATATGGAGGAAAATATATGAAAAAACTAAATAAAATAACTTTAAAAGAACTTTTTAGACTCTACGGACTTATTAATGCATTTATCTGATATATTATATTTTTGTGATGATGTTGAAACAATTAATGAATTCGTTAATTCTACTAGAAAAAATTCTGACTTAAACTATAAAGAAATTAAAGATTTTTTAATTAAACACGAAAACAAAATAAATAAACAAAAATTATTATTATTAATTGTAAAAATTATTCTGATAATATACAATTAATAGATTCTATATTAAAAGATAATACCTATAAATCAAAAAGTAATAATTCTGAAACTCTGGAATTAATAATACAGAAACAAAAGCAAGAACAAAATCTAAATATAGCCAAAAAAATAGGTAAAGGTATGGATGAATCTTTTGCATTCTATTTCTATAATACAGATACCAATAGATATGACATAAATATAATTGATTCAAAAGAATTAATTGATGGTATTAAAATAAACAGTTCCGCTAATCTAAAAAGATTCAAAGAAATAAACCAAGATTTCATGGAATCTGATAAAACCGAAACTGTAGGAATTGAATATCTATTACAATCAATCGTACTAACAGATTTTAATAATATATTTCCTAATGAACAAATTGGAGATAATATGAGAACTTTACTTTTGGAAAACCAAATCCTAAAAAACAATGTTAAAACCAGAAAAGAAATAGAAAATTTAAAAAACAAAATTATGATGAATATGAAAATTTAATAGAAAACAATAAATTTCATGATATATTATCAGATATGAAAAATTTACTAGAAAAATATATAAAAATATGTAGATATTGACAAGCTTCTTGCAATTAGTGCATATAGATTTGAGGAAAGTCTAGAAAATGAATTCATATCTATAGAAAATGCACCTGCTATAAAAAGAAATTTTAAATACAATTATAAAACATACCAAAAATAATACAACATTAACTTTATCTCTACAAGATAGAAAAAAATAATTCTTATGATCTTAAAGACATAGAATATTCATTAACTGATATAATTAACTTTGTAAATAGATTTACAGACGACTCATATATAAAGAAATCACAAATAGAAGAATATAAAAATAAAATAAATTCAGAAGAACTTACTTTATTTGATTTAGATCCTCAATATGTAAAGATTTGTTTTTCACCTTCTGAATTAGAAAATATAGCTAAATTAAATAGTCAAAACTTACAATATGTATCTACAATATTACAATGGAATAAAGATAAAATATTAGATAATATTAAATTTCAAAAAAATTGTCCTGTTGAGTTATTGAAAGATTTTATGACTCAAAAAATTATTTATCCAAATGATATAATATCATTATATAAAGATAATATAATAGATATAGAATATATAAAAAAATTTAAAAGAATATTCAAATTTTTCTAATGAAATTTCCGCTTCAGAACTAATTTCTTTATATGATAATTATAATAAAAATAAATCTGAAGGAAATAATTTAATAAACTATACTAGATATTTAGATCTTTATAAAGAAATATTACTAAATGATAATCCTAAAGAAACCGAAAAATATTCACTAAACTTTATGGAGCAAATGATTGAAAATTATGACAAAAGACATATAGATACACATATAACTCAATTAGAAGAATTTTATAAACAGGGATTATTAACATTAAACACTATTATAGAATGGAATGATCCTTCTGTAATAGAAACTTTTTAACAGACTTATATAAAGAAAATATTATTCAATTAAATGATGTAAAAAAATTCGTAAAAAACGGTAACTTACCTTTCGAATATATAAAACAATTAGTATGGGAAGAAAATATTAATTATGAAGAAAGACTAAAACTCTTAGAAGAAGGTTGGATCCCTGAAGAAGAAATCTTTGAATTATACTCAAAGGCTCTTATTAGAGAGGATGATTTATTAAAATTATCACAAAAATCAATTATAAGTAAACAAAAAACACTTGATATTATAAATAATACTCAATTACAAGATTTAGAAAAATATTCTAATATTGTATTAGTAATAGGTGATAAACTCCAAAAATAAAAAAAGAGATGATAGCTTGTATTTTAATGAAGAAAAAAAACACTTCAAGCAAAAAGCTCTAAACCTAAATTAATGATTGACCCAAATGAAAGAGAGGCCCTTTTTAGTTTGCTAAAAGCTGGTAAACCAAATAAAGTAGAAATATCAGAAACTAGTCCTTTCTATAATTATGAATTTTATATTATTCGGATGAAAGTGGAAAAAGTAAATTTAAATAGTGTTATAATTGCAGAAAGAATTTATAAAGAAAAAAAGAACATATAAAAAATCCTAATACAACCATTAAATATGCTACTGATAATGCTACATACTTCTTCAAATATAAAGATTTAATGGTTCTAAGTAATTACTTAAAAAAAAAGATGATGCAATAAAAGAAACAAAGAATATAATCTTTAAAAGCAAATCACACACTTGCAAACGATAAAAGGAATGGACATTGGGCTGCTAGCGTAATTTATGGAGTTGCTAAAACTATGTTATCATCTGACTTAAAGGAATATAGCAAAAGATAATCAAAGAAAAAATAATAGTTGAAAAACTTAGTAAAGTATATACTTACGATGAATTAGAAAAAAATTTTAGATAAAGGATCTTCAATAGATTCCGGAGATTCTATTTGTGAAATTATAGATTATGATGACTCTGACTCTAGATAATTTTTTATATTATAACACAACTAAAAAGTACTTTTAAAATTATGTTACAGTTTAGTAAAAATGATTATGACATCCAAGCTTTGGCTCTCACTATAACACTTAAATTTTATTTAATGACGTTTGATTGGAATGAAAAATAGAAAATATTTTACAAGAAAATGAGTAATGTTCACGGGCAAATTTATTATTATATGAATTTAAACTTTTCTCAGTTCAATACATAATCTAAGAATTTCTAAAATAATTTAATGGCACCCTTTCACTTAGTCCGAGCTAAAGCTCGACGCGAACATTTTCCATTAAATAATTTAAGAAATTCTAAGATTACTCAATTACATTCAAAAAAGTTTAAATTCATATAATAATAATTTTGAGCCAGAGTGAAAGCGCCTTATTTTCTTGTATTAGATTTTCTTTTTGAATGTAATGAAAAAGACATTAAATAAAATTTAAAGTGTTATAGTGAGAGCCAAAGCTTGGACATCAACTGAACTGTAACATAATTATTCAATTTTAAAAAGTATTTTTATTGAATTTTTTGTCGAAATACGATATATTATTTATATTGTTTTTTAATAGAAAGGAGTCCATGATTTATTTAGTTTATTAAATAATCATATAAAAAAAATGAAAATAAAAAAAAATATTTATTATATTATTATGTACATTTTTAATTTTAATTCCATTTGGAAATGTTCTATCAGCTGATATTGTAAATCAACCTTCAATTAGTGCAGACGCCTCTATTGTAATTGACAATAAAACTAATAAAATTCTATATAGTAAAAACGAAAATAAAAAAAATGTACCCTGCTAGTACTACTAAGATTTTAACAGCAATTCTTGTTATTGAAAATTCAAATTTAGATGATTTAGTAACAGCAAGCTATGATGCTATTATGTCTATTCCAGATGGTTATTCAATAGCTAATATTCAAATTGGTGAACAACTTACAGTTGAACAATTATTAGAACTTTTATTAGTTCACTCTGCTAATGACGCGGCTAACGTATTAGCAGAATTTATTGGAGGTTCAACAGACAGTTTCGTTTCTATGATGAATACTAGAATTAATGAATTAGGATTATCTGATTCTCATTTTACTAATGTTTATGGTATGCATAATGAAAATCATTATACAACTGCTCATGACTTAGCAATAATTATGAAATATTGCCTCAAGAACGATACATTTAGAAAAATCTCTGGTCAAGCTTCTTGTTCTATCCCATCAACTAACAAATATGGCACTAGAACATATAATTCTACAAATGAACTTTTAATTCCAAATAGTTCATCTTATTATAAATATTTAACTACTGGAAAAACAGGATTTACTTCTCAAGCAAAAAAGAGTGCTTAGTTTCTTCTGCTTATAAAGATGATTTAGAATTAATTGGAGTTGTACTTGGAAGTAATAATCGATTTTCTGATACTCGTGCTATTTATGACTTTGCATATTCTAATTATTCTATTAAGATTATTGCAAATGAAGGAGACATTGCAAGTAATATAACCATCTCTAATGCAACAAAAGAAACCGAAAGTCTGAATCTATTATTAGATGAAAGTATTCCTGTACTGATATCTAATTCTCAAGATATTTCTGAAATTTCACCTGAAATAATATTGAATGATAATATTTCAGCTCCAATTGAAGAAGGCTCTATTTTAGGTAAAATAAAATATACAGTAGCAGGAGTTACTTATTCGACTAATATTATTGCTGAACATAACGTTGAAAAATCCAAATTACCAATTTACATTTTGTATTTAAGTATTGCTTTTATATTTATTATAATTTGTTTTATTTTAATTTATAAAAAAAAATAGTAAAAAAAAAAAGATTTAAGTTAAAATTATAACTTAAATCTCTTTTTTTAATTTTTTGCTTATTTTATATAATGTTTTTTTCTCACTATATAACTTACTCCTGCAATTGTAGCTCCTACTCCAACAGATGCTATTATAATCCAAAATGCTACTGAACCTGTATATGGTAACTTAAATGGTAATTTTTCTAAAACTCCTTCATTTTTATTACTATTGCTTTCATTTTCTTTCACAATTTCATTTATTTGTCCAGTTACAACATTTGAAATATTAATCTTACTTAAATCTGTTTTATTTCCAGCTGCATCTTCTATATTTCCTGTTATATTATTAATAGTCATTTTGCCAATATCTTTTTCTGATATTGTATATGTATATATTATAGAATTTACATATTCTCCTACAGTATAGTCGCTTTCTAAATTTCCTTCTGCTTTGTTTCTTCCAAATTTAATATTTAATACAGGTACTTCTTCAGCTGCTATATACTCATTTCTGTTTTTCATATTTTCATCTTCAAAACGACTTTAATTTTAACTTTATCTCCTGCCTTATAGTTTTTTTTTTCTTCTGCCATTATATCAATTGTCTTTATAGTTGACTTTGAATAATCAATCACTATTGGCTCATCCATATTTTCTTCATTAATTACAGTCAAATTTGCTTCATTCCCTGATAAATCTCTACATCCACTTACTTGGATTTCAAGATATCCCTCTTTTATTTTGTCATTTATTTCTAAACTAGCTGTATACTCTTTGCCACTACCTTCTACTGTAGCCACTTGTCCTCCCATTGTAACTGTTGGCAATTCTGCTAAATCTTCATTTGAAGTAATATTTTAACTCCTTTATTTAAATAATAGCTATCTTTCTCTATCTCTGGAACTACTGTTATCTCTGGCGCTGTAGTATCTGCTATAACTTCACCAACTAATAAATTTATTCCGTTTGGAACTGTTTCTAAATTGCCTGTTAATTCATCTGACATTTCGTCTTGCTCTGTTACATCATCTCCTACAAATGCTTTAGTATTGCTAGAAATATATTCTTCACTTAGTTCTTTGCTTTCATCTTCTGATTCATCATTAGATGAAACTTCCAATGTTTCATTTTTCTCTATATCTATATTTTCTTCTGTCTCTTCAATAGTAAATTCTTCTTCTTCATTATTAACTGTTAATATAGTATCCATTTTACCGGTATCATCTGTTAAATTTCCACCATTTAATCCTAATATTTTTAATATTCCATTATCTCCTTCTTGAACTTCATATTCATATCTAATAGCTGTATTATTATCTTCTATTCCAACAAATTCAGGAATTCCAACACTTGAATTATTACCAAATACTAATTGTAGCTCTGGTACTTCTCCCTTTATTTCTTCTGAAAATACAACTTTAAAACTTATTTTTTCACCTTTTTTTATATTCCTGCTGTCCTTCATCTTGATCAATTGTAACTTTTTGAATAGTAGGTATATTTAATGGCTTTACATTTACTTTTATTGTCTCTTTAACATCTTCGTTTGTTGGACTACTTATTTCTATAGTTGCTTCTCCCTCAGAAATAGCAAGTATTTTATATGCTCCTGTTTCTTCATCCTTATACATTCTTGCAATATCTTCATCTGATGATGTAATAATTGGTTCTTCTGTTGCATCTATTTCTCCTTCTATATCTTGACTATTTGCACTTGATTTTAGAAGTTTAGATACTGAATTTGCAATTATATATTCTTCATCTTCTAATGATTCTTTTAGTGTAATATCTTGCTTACTTGTATAAATTTTAGTAATAGATTTCTCTACCTTTACATCACATTCATCACTTATACCATCAATTGTAACAGTCACCTTTGCTGTTCCTTCTTTTACAGGTATAACTTCTACATTTCCATAACTATCCTCTTTTAATTTTACAATATTTTCATCTGAACTTTTCCACTCAGCGTCTTTATTATCTAAATTTGTGTTTACTTTTAAATATGTATATTTATCCGGTAAGTTAGACAAATCATAGTTTATTGTATTTTCACTTAATTCAACATATGCTTTATCTATAATTTCAATATTAAATCTAGCTGTTTTATATTTATTATCTTCACTATTCTCATCTAACATGCTACAACATATAGCTATTTTGCTACCTGTTACAGCATTTTCATTAACTTTAATATTAGCACTTCCATCATTATTTGGAGTAATAGTTACCATATCTTCTTGCCCTTCCGCATACCATCTAATTTGATTTTGAATATTTTCGTCTTTAATGTCTTCATAATTATTATCTTCAAAACTATTAAACTTTAATGTAAAAACATCATTTTTATACATTCCATTATAATTATTAACACACATTTTTTTGAATATCTGTAGCATCAACTATATTTAATGAACCATCTCTATTAATATCTCCTCTTTCTTTTTCTTCTTCTGTAAGTTGAATTAAGTTTACTATTGCTCTTTGTACCTCAAATGAATCCACCTCTGTAATAAATCCATCTTTATTAACATCTCCTAAAATATTTTTATTTACTTTTTTGCAGTAACTACTTCAAATCCAGTAGTAATATTATCTCTATCTATTATTTTTAATTTTATTTCTCCTGCTTTTTTCTTCTTCATTATCTTCATTTAGGTATGTTGCTTTTATTACCACACTACCATTTAAAGCTGATAGTTCATTTTTTTGATTTAATTGAAATACCATCTTCATTTTCGGTAACATTTATAAATTCTTCTCCTTCAGTAACAGATAATTTTAAATTATCACCTGAAACTAATTTATTTTCATTGTCATATACCTTAAATGTTTCTGAACTTCCTATTTGTAATGAATTTACTCTTTTATTTATAATAACTTTTAAAGCTGTTAAATCATTAGCATCAATAGATTCATTTCCATCAACATTAGCATATTTTTTTGATCATCTGTAAGTTCTTGTAATTTAGATAAATATCTTTGTAATAACAAATAGTCGTATTCATTAACATATCCGTCTTGATTTATATCTCCTGCTATAGCCCTATCCTTTTCATTCTTATCACTTGCTAAATATAACTTATTTAATTCACTATTTCCGTAATATAAATAAATTCCATTTGAAGATTTGTTACTTTCATCTATAATAATGTCATCTCCCAAGTTTCCTGACAAATTTTTATAATTCTTTATCTCTATTGGTATACATTTATCTACATAACCAAATGCATTAGCTGTTTGTAGTATATAATTTGAATCTAAATATGCATAATAATGATATATTTCACTTTTTATCTTTTTTATTTTTATTTTTTAATCTAGCAAAAAAGTCGTTTTGTGTCCACATACATATATTTCTGGATTATTTCCAAGTTTCTCTTCTGTTGTTAAATCTATTACTATTTTTTGATTTTGGTATATTGTCATTTTTTTGTTTATCAGATGACAATTTTCCTCCTGTTATATTTATTTCACTTATTTCAGGATAACTACTATCGAAATAAACTTTATTTTTTATAGTATAACTTGTAGCATTTCCCCATTTATCTGATAGTCCATATATTTCTATTACATAATCTCCATATAAAGTCCCTGTTCCAAATTTATCTGTTATTGGAATTTCTATAGAGAAATTGGTTTTATTTCCTACATTTATTGTACCAGTTTTTAAATCTGTTCCATTAATTTTTATTCCACTATATTTTGAAACTTCTTCATGTGCTTTAAGATTTAATATCAATTTGTCTCCTACTTTTACTGCACATTTATCTTTATCATAAATCTTATCATTTTTCTTTTATTTGTAAACTTTGTATTTTAGGTGGAGTAGTGTCTACATTAACATTCTCTTCTATCTTTCTCCAATTTCCTGCTAAATCTTCAACTTTAATTGTATATTTTCCAGATTTAGAAATTTTATATGTTGCTGAATATGCACAATAATAATCTTTTTTATTACAACTATATATATTAGTTCCATTTACTGATATATTTTTTATAGCAACATTATCTTTAGCATATACTGTTAAATACTTTATATTTTTACCTGTTTCACTTTTATAATTAGTAGTAAAAGTTGGATGTTCTCTATCTATTCCTTTAACTTCTTGGTTCAGAATTATATCTCTTAATCCTGGATATGTTATCTTTATAGTATATTTTCCATTTTTAGTTACTGGATACTTTACTGTATTATTTCCTACATAATTTCCGTTTACATAAACTTTAGCATTATTGTAATTAACATTTTCCCCTGAAGTTGGATAAATTTCAATATATTTTATTTTTTCCCACCCACTGGTAGTGCTTGATTTATATGATAGAGATATATTATAATAAATTTGATTATTATTGTTGTTATTATAATTTGGATTAGTACTTGCTTTTGTTCCTGTCCAGTTAAATGATACATATGAACCTTTAAATGGTGAATTTGAAGCAGCTGGAATTTGAACTACTCCATTTTGTTTTCCATTACCTTTACTCTTAATCGTAACTTTTTTTCCAGATATTTTAACAATATTACTATCCTTGCGATATTTAGTAGGTGCTGCTATATTCCCATATGATTTTACAAAAATATCTGGCAATGTACTAATTCCTGTATTTCCATTCTTTATTGTTCCTAGATTTCTAATTATTTGTTGTTGTTTTAAATTATATCTAGCATCCTGTACAATACCAGTATTTATGCTTTCAATATTATTTTTACTTAAATCTATATATGTAATCTTTCTTAAAGCTTTCCTTCCATAAGAAGTCATAAATCCACTTGTTTCAGATATTTTACAATTAGAAAAATTTAATCTTCTTAAATTAGGCCATTTTGAAAAATCAGGTAACGTAGTTATTCTTCCTATACTTAATCCTGAAAAATCAAACTCTGTTATCTTTTTACAATCTCCAACGACTTCATTAAAATAAAATAATGGTATGTCTATATAATATAATCCTCCTGAAGTAGGTGTTGGCGTCCTTACTGCATTTTTACATTGATCCCAATATGCTTTTCCACATCCAGTATTTTCCATGGTCTTTACTATACGCTCTAATATCAATCTACTTGATGAAGTAATTCTCGTAACTTGTGAACTAGCCAATTTTTTCTCAATTGGATTAATTGCTATTTGAGTAATACTAGTTTTATCTTCTTCATACTTAGCATCTTTTATCTTATTTGTTATACATACTAGTCCAATTATTACTTCTGCCACCAAAATAATAAATAAAAAATTTAATACTTTCAAAAATTTCCTAATTTTCATAATAATATCCCCTTTAATGTTATTAATCACTAATTAAAATTTACTACATTATTATTTTAGTTTCAATAGTAGCTATTTCTTAGTTCAAGAATATTACAATGCATTACTAGAAAACTACTTGCGGATATTTAAAATATAAACACTACATTCTTTAATATTTTATTTTTTTTTATTACAATTTGATTACATGCCATTTTATTTACTATTTTATACTGTAATTAGTTCCTTTATCTTATTAAATTTATTTTCTCCAATACCATTTACCTGTTTTATATCTTCTATTAATTTAAACTTTCCTTTCTCCTTTCTGTATTCTATTATTTTTAAAGCTGTTGATTCTCCAATTCCAGGTAAAGTTTCTAAATCCGTTTTAGTAGCTGTATTTATATTTATCTTTAACTTTTTATTATTATTACTTTTTATCTCATTACTTTGTTCTACTGTTCCAGAATCTATATTACTTTCTACAATTATAGTTGACTCTTTTTCTTCTTTACTTGGTATATGAATTTTCATCCCATCTTCTATTATATATGCTAAATTTATATTTGTAATATCTGCTTCATCTTTTTAATCCCCCAGCTTTATCTATAGCATCTATAATTCTGGAATTATTTTTCAATTCTACAATTCCCTCTTTATTTACGGCTCCGCTAACATGAACAATTATATTTTCGTTTTTTTCTAGTTGTTGTTCATTAGAATTATTTTCAATTTGATCATTTGTTTTAATCTCTTCTTTTATTTCTAAATTTTGTTCTTGATTGTTTAACCACTCTTCTTTTCTATCAAAAATAAAATAGTAACTAATTATTGCAACAATTGCTACAATTACTATTAATAGAATTTTATTTTTTTTTGAAATTATTTATTCTTATATGTATCTCTCCTTCCTCAGAATAATTTAGCAAACCATATAATTTATATTAATCTTATATTTTTTCTTTTTGGCTTTTTTTTATATAACCACCACATTATGTGCTTTATAACTAATATTTATTAATTTGGATTTTAGTAAGAATCTTACTTGAAATAAATTTTGTTGAATTAAATTTATTATAGAAAAGATAAGCATTTTAAATTATTATCTTATCTTTTCTATAATAGTATATTGATTATTAATAATCTTTTCCTATAATAATTGTTACATCGACTTTGCTTGAACTTGATTGACTATTTTGTATAACCCCTGTACCTAATACTTCTTTCATGTTTTGTAATAAAGTATTGCTTACATCTTTTTTATCTATAATAGTTGTTTTTAGAAGTTGAATTAGTAGTTCCAGTTCTAGTAACTTTATAACCTGCTCCTTCTAGTTCACTTACTGCCTTTTGTAGTTTTTTACTATCTCAGCTTCCATTTAATATTTCTATCTTAATATCACTTTTTTTTATTTGATGTTGCTGTATTATTAGTAGTACTATTAGTTGAAGTATTTGAAGTTACATTATTTGTTGTGGTTTCTGCATTTTCAGTTAACTCTTCTGTATTATCTCTATCATAAAATAATTCCTGTATTAATGCTTGTGTTGCTTTTTTATCATGTATAAATACCCATGTTCCTGATGTATTTTTATTAGTATTGATTCCTGGTAAACTAGCTGTTAATAAATCATCTGTATTAGACTCTACTGCATATGGGACATAATCTTTTGCAACTTCAAAGTCTATATTAGTTATTACATATTCTTTTGCAACTTCTAAAATTTCTCCAATTTTAAATATATTTTCTAGTTTTGCTGTTTGTTTTATAACTTGCATAATAAATTCTCTTTGTGTTCTCATTCTTCCTGTGTCATTGTCACCATATTCTTCTGGATATGAAGTATCATCATTATTATGTCTAAACCTTACTAACTGTTCTGCTTTATCTCCATCTAATTTTTGTTCTCCTGCTTTTAAATGAATGTGTAAATTCTGTGATGTATCATCATAATTCATATCAATTGGAACATCAAATGTAATACCTCCAATTACATCTACTAATTTAATTAAAGCTTCTGTTTTTACCACTACATAATATTTAATATCTAAACCTGTTATTTCATTTACTGCTTCTAAAGTTTCATCTGGTCTATGTTTTCTACTATACAATGCATTTATTTTTTCATAAGCTGTTGCTTTAGCTGGAGTTTTTCCAGTATATGTATCCCTTGGAATAGATAATAATGTAGCTTTTTGAGTATTTGGATTATAAGAAGCAACCATAATAGTATCAGTTAAATCTACATTTTCTTGATCTGTACTAATACCTAATATTAAGCATTTAAACTCCCCTAAATTTTTCTTGGTATTTTCATCATGTCCTACCACTGTTGCTAACATCCCAGACATTCCGCCTCCATTTTTGCAAACTTTATATGCAAATACACTTCCTGCTATTAATATAATAAATAACATTATAAGTAAAACTTTTTTCCATACTTTTTTTCTTTTTTCTTATTTGTTGTTCCTTTTTTTTCCTCTTTTGTTAGAATTACTTTTTTTTCAAAATTGCTCACTCCTAAAATTTTATGTTATAAGTATAACAAACTTATATATAAAACGCAATAATTTTACAAAAAATTCACAATAAATAAACACAGTATAATTTACATTCTTATAATCTTTACTGAATTTACTTTTTAATAGTAACATAAACTCCAACATTAACAAAAAAAGATTGAGTCGTAACTAATACCCCAATCTCTTATTTTATAGTATTTTTTTAGAAAATATTATGTTTTAAAAAAACACATTTAATATATTATAAGTACTCATTGTCTTTGCTAAATACGATTCTTGCATAGCATTATCAAGTGCTCCATTTGGATTAAGTGTTACTACTAATTGTATTACCATTAAAATCACATAAGTAATAATAATTCCTCTTAATAATCCGTACAAAACTCCTCCTATTTCATTAAATTGTTTTATAATTGGAAATTTTGCTACTTGATTAGCTAACGAATTAACTAGTAATAAACAAATTTTAATTATTATAAATAACACTATTAATGTTATTCCATATATAATATTTATTGATAAACTTTTAGATGTATCTGGTAAAAGTCCATTTTTTGCACTTTCTATAAGTTTACTTGAACTATCTTACTATCATCATTTTTCATAAACTCTTCTATTTTGGTTTGTATCATTTGTTGTAACTTTTCATCTACTGTAGTATTATTAATTATTATATTACCAATTGGTTTATATAATAATAATGTTACAACCATTGCAATTATAAATGCTAATATATTTATTGCCAATGAAATTAATCCCTTTTATAGCCAAAAAACGCTGAAGCTAATATAAATAATATAATTATTATATCAATTACAATTCCCATAATTTATCCCCTTTTATAAGTTTATAATTTCAATTTTATCTCTATAGATAATTCCTGCTATACTATCTGAAACAACAATATTAGTAATTTCTTGATTTGCCACATATCTCTTTACAAGCCATCCATCTGTACTAATGAACTCTACTTCTGTTCCTAAATTAATTGCTATAATATTTCCATATGTATATAATTCTTTAGTAACAGAACTTGCTGTATATTGCTTTATTTCATGATTTTCAATATTTACTATATTTACTAAAGAATCTGCTGTAAATAATCCCGAAGATTTTTCTTCAATCGAACATGCTCTATTTACTAAATTTACTGATTGAAATATTACTTTTTTATTTTGATTATCTATTAGTGTTATATCTTCTCCATTCTCTATTTGATGTATAGAGTCTGTATACATACAAACTAGCTTATTTTTATTTTGATATTTTATATTAGTTATTAGCTTATTTTCTTCTCCCTTATATGTATTTTCTAATGAATTAGTAGGATCAGTACTTGCCTTATCTATTGATATAACTTTTATACTAGATTGTATCATAGTACCTGATGTGTCAACTTCTGCAATTGCTAAATACTTATTATCATTTGAGATGCTAACATCTACTGCTCTTGTTGATGATAGATATGTATTAAACAATTCTTTTCCTTGAGGATTATATGTTTTTATAACTGTTTTATAACTTGTATCTACTATTACTACTGCTACATATCCATTTTTATTAACATGTACTTGTGAAATGTTTCCTTCCACTTCCGCTTCCCAAGCTATGTCTTTATCTGAAATTAAATAGACTTTTTTTCCCTTTGTTTTCTGCTATTGCTAAAAATCTATTTGCTGAACCCCAAATAGGATTTGAAATTTGTAAATCAAGTGTCTTTTCCTGACTTCCTGTACTATTATAAATTGAAAATTTAGTTTTATTTAAAATACCTATATATTTATTAAAAGCATAAATATTAGAATCTTGATTCTCTTTTAAATCTATTGTTGCTACTTTATCTTGTAATACTTCTTTTCTAAATATATTTTTATCAATCCATTCTCTTGCTTTGTCATTAGTACTATATAGCCCAATTGTTATAATTGCTATTACAATAAATACTATAATTATCGTTAAAATAACTATTTTTTTCTTATTAACTTTCTTTTCCTTATTAGCTGCGTCTATCCAAATATCTTTCATTTTATATTTTCTCCTTGGTTTTTATTAGTTAAGTTATATCAGTTTTTCATGTTTTTTTCAAGGTTTTTACGAATTTTTTAAGTTTCAAAAGTTACAGTTCAGTAAAAGATGATTATGATGTCCAATCTTTGCCTCCAACTATAACACTTAAATTTTATTTAATGTCTTTTCATTTCATTCAAAAAGAAAATCTAATACAAGAAAATAAGGCGCTTTCACTCAAGCTCAAAATTATTATTATATGAATTTAAACTTTTCGAATGTAATTGGAGTAATCTTAGAATTTCTTAGATAATTTAATGGAAAATGTTCGCGTCGAGCTTTAGCTCGACTAAGTGAAAGGGTGCCATTAAATTATTTTAGAAATTCTTAGATTATGTATTGAACTGAGAAAAGTTTAAATTCATATAATAATAATTTTGCCCGTGAACATTACTCATTTTCTTGTAAAATATTTTCTATTTTTCATTCCAATCAAACGTCATTAAATAAAATTTAAGTGTTATAGTTGAGGCAAAGATTGGACATCATAATCATCTCTTATCGAACTGTAACTTTCGATATTTTTATAACACATAATCTTAAAATTTGGATTAAACCTAAATAGCCAAAAATAGGATACAACAAACTTACCAAATTAGAAAATCCAAATTTAGAAATTATCACAGAAGTTATACACATTATTATCGAAATCTGTGTATAACCTTTCTTATTTTTTGCCGTATTTTGCAAAAAGCTAACTCCTAAAGAAATAGCTGTTGTAAAAATAGACCCCAATATAATAACCCCATAAATATACCTCAATATTTTAAACATATTAGAAACAACATAAACAACAGGCATCTCTAACTTTGAAATGTCAACATCTACTCTTACTAATAATAAAAATATTATTACAGACAATAAAATTGTCACTATGGCACTAATAAATGATATATAAAAAAATCTGTTTTTTATTTTTCACATAATTATTTAAGGTTATTAATACAGGAATTAATAAAATACTATTATAACTGCTATATAAAAAACAGCACTTAAAGCAAAATTTGTATAATTAGTTCTTATAACATAATTTTCTAAGTTTAATATATGTGTATCTTTTATACTTATAATTCCTATTATAAATATAAAACCAATTAATATTGGAACTATCAATTCATTTACTTTTTACAACGCCTTTTATACTTGTCATAAATACAATAAAAGTTATTATTGCTAAAATCAAGCTTCCTACCAATCTATTTATTCCTATTTCTTGTTCAAAATAAGCTCCAAATCCAGCTATCATAATAAAAAAAAGTAATTAATATAAATATATTAATTATAAAATTAGCAATTATCTTCAACTTAGTATTTTTTGGAATCAGAATATTCAAAAAATCTTTATACGTATTTATTTTATATTTATTTAAAATATTAAAAGTACTATAAATTACAACTCCAATTATAATACTAGAAATTAAGATGCCTATTAATCCTTTCATTCCATAAGAAAAAAAGAATAAATATACTTCTTGCCCCGATGCAAATCCAGCACCTATTAAAGTTCCTATAATAACAAATACTACTTTTAAAACATTTTTCATAATAAAAAACCCCATAATAGTTTATGAGGTTTTCTTTTATTTATTCTATTTTTTTTTCTTCTTATTTGCCATACTATAATTCCAGCTAATATAATTATAATTGGAACAGCAAATATTATAATTCTTATAATTGTATCTTGTTCTTCTGTTGCTGTATATGTTACAGTTCCTGTACTTTTTTTCTTGCTGTTATATCTTCTGGTCTATCTACCAAATAAGCAATTGAATTTAATACTAAATCTTTATTATATGCTAATTGAATTGCTCCATATTGTGAACTTTCACTTAATTGATAATCTGATATGAAATAATTTTCACCAAAATTACTAGTTTTGAAGTTACTGCATTTTCTCCAGTTTCTTCGTTCTTTTTTCTTTTAGTGTCTTTTCTAATTCAGCTCCTACTGTAAATGTTCCTTTTTTTTCTCCATCTGCTGCTGCATTTTGTTGATTATTAAAGTTTGTTCTAAAATATGCTCCTTCACTAGCTTTAGCTAATTCTGTCTTTTTTAACATTTTGAGTTTCTAAATTATCTTCGTTTATATTTATTTTTGTAGCATTTACAAAAATAACTCCTTTAGAATTATATAAATCTTTAGTTAATGTAGTATTTTGTATCTCTGGAATAATTAAATCAGGTGAATTTGTTACCATTTTACTACTATCAGTTTCTCTTATTATTCCTACTTCAAATGGATTTACTGCATACATTGCTAAAATTTTATTTACATTTGTCATATCTTTTTGAGTAGTCATTGCTGAGTTTAACCATAAAATATTTTTTCCTGAATTTATATAATCTACAATGGCATTTGTTGCTATATCATCAAAGTCTTTTGATGGAGTTGTAATAACTAAAGTATCACAATCATCTGGAATCTTTCCTACAGACAAAACATCTAAAGTTTTAATTTCATTAATTTCATTGCCTAAATACATATTTAAATAATTCATGTTTTTACTTAATGAAAATTCGCTATAACCTTCTAAAAAGTATACTGTTGGTATTTTATCACTTGTTACTGAAAGAATAGCACTTGTGAATTTTTCTTCAGCAATACTAATAGTTTCATATGTTGAAGTATCATAAGTTACTAAATCATTTGCTGTTAATACTTTTGATCTATCTCCACATTCTACAATAATTCCTTGTGTTCCACTTTCGATTCCATATTTTTCTACTAAATCTGGTCTATTATTTGTATCTACAGCCTCTGCTGTAATTCTCTCATTTTCTTTTTTTATATTGTTTTGCTAATTCTAAATTAGAATCATCATCTGAATAACCCACAAAATAAATTTTTACATCCTTTTCTATGTTTTTAACTTTTTCTTTACTTTCATCAGTTAGAGTATATAATTTTTCCTGACTAAAATCAATTGGAGTTAATTCTAACTTTTGCATTAAAATATTAACACCAATAAATATAGCTATAATAATAGCAACTAATAAAAAAGTTTTTGATCCATCTACTAACCATTTCTTTTTTATAATTTCTATAAACTTATTTTGTTTTTTTCTTCTTTTACCACTTTTTTAGTCTTTTTATCTTTTTTCTCTCTCAATTAATTTTCCTCCTTCTATCTTACACTTTTTCTTCTTTGCATAACAATTATAGTAAGAAGTATACATGAAATTGTAAATGTTACAAAAGTTACAGTATCTGCAATGTCAATTTGCCCTTTTGGAAATTTAGAAAACATATTAATTAATGAAAAATTAGTAAATATGCTACTAAATTGTGGCAAAAACCATGTTAATATAAAAAATCCTATAGTAATTACCCCTGCAATAATTTGATTTTCTGTAATACTAGATGCTAATATTCCAAATGAAATATAACTCATAGCTAATAATAAAAATCTAATAATGTAACAAGTGCAGTTGTAATGTGTGGTGTTCCAAAATAACATAAAATTCCAAAATATAAAAATGTACAAATTTCTGTAATAACAACAATTAATGTTGCTGCAATAAATTTCCCTAATACTACTTTTGTAATACTAAGTGGTGAAGTAAGTAATAATTGTTCTGTTCCTGTTTTTCTTTCTTCTGCTATTGCTCTCATAGTAAGAATTGGAACAATAAATGTTAATATCGTAGCACCAGAATAAAATATGTATTCAAAATTTGTACTTTGATATTGAAAAACATCTACATAAAAAAAAATATGCTAAACATAATTAAAAATAATCCTATAAACACATACCCTACTGGTGAAAAAAAGTATGATTTTAATTCTTTTTTTTTATAACTGCCCACATTATTTATTTCCTCCTTCTATTAATTTCATAAAAGCATCTTCAAGAGTTGTATCTGCTTTTTTCATTTCAAATATTGTAATATTTTCTTTTGCAAACTCAGAAAAAATCATTTTTTCTTAAATCTTCATTATCTTCTGATTCAATCATATATTGTTTAGTTCCATCTTCATTTTTTCTCAACTAATTCTATCTTCTTTATTTCTTTTATTTTTTTTTTTATTGTATTCATTTTATCTTCAGGATCTTCTACTGTAACATATAAACAATTTTTATTTGATACTTTTTGCCTCTAAATTTTCTGGAGTATCTATAGCCACTATTTTGCCTTTATTTATAATAACAACTTTGTTACAAATTTGACTTACTTCTGACAATATATGAGAACTTAGAATAACAGTATGAGTTTTTCCCTAATTCTTTAATCAAATTTCTAATTTCAGTTATCTGTTTTGGATCTAACCCAACTGTTGGCTCATCTAAAATTAAAACTTTAGGATTTCCAACTAATGCACCAGCCATACTTACTCTTTGTTTATATCCTCTTGATAAATTTTTAATTAATTTCTTTTGTACATCTTTTAATCCTGTTTTATTTATAATTTCTTGAACTTTTTCTTTTTCTATTTTTTCGATCAACATTTTTAATCTCTGCCATGTAAGTTATAAATTCTTTTTACTGTCAAATCTGTATAAAGTGGTACTCCTTCTGGCATATATCCAATTTCCTTTTTGGCTTTTTTAGGCTTCTTCAATGTATTATATCCATCAATAATAATCTCGCCTTCTGTTTGTTCAATAAAACCTGTAAGCATATTCATTGTTGTACTTTTACCAGCACCATTTGGCCCAAGTAAACCAATAATTTCACCCTCATTAATAGTAAAACTGATATTATCTACGGCAATGAACTTTCCATACTTTTTGTAACATTTTTAACCTCTATCACAAAAAATTCCTCCTTTAATATTTTTCTAATTATCAATTTTTAATATCTTATCATTTTGTTTATCTAAAGTAAAGCAATTCACAAAAAATTCACAATAGCCGTAAGCTTGAGACATATTTTAAAAATTTATGAATATTCATTATAACATAGTGAGGTGTTTAAACTAATGGATTTTCTTTATCCTTTTTTATTAGTTTTATTCTTATATTTTTATCTGAACTTGGTGACAAAACTCAACTTTTAGTTTTATCTTTTTCTACTAAAGATAAGGCTAAAAATATTCTTTTTTGAGTTGCCCTAGGCACTTTCTTTAGTCATGGATTAGCAATTTTATTTGGAAGTCAAATAGGTTCTTTAGAAAATGAAACATTTCAATTTTATTTAGAACTTTTAACTTATTCTTCTTTTTTCTTCTTTTTGGAATTATTGGTTTTTACCAAAAAGAAAAACAAAAGTAGATACTGACTCTAAAACCTCTCTCTTGCAAAAAATTTCTTTTATAAAATTAAATTATATTGCTATTATTGCTCTTAGTATAGTAATTGGTGAATTAGGAGATAAAACATTTTTAGCTTCTTTAGGTCTTGGTGTTCAGTATCCTAAATATAAGATTTCATTAATTCTTGGTTCTATTTTTGGAATGGTTGCTAGTAATTCTATCGCTCTATTTTTTGGAAGATTTTTAGTAAGTAAATTAAAACCAAAATCTGTAGAAATTTTATCTAATATTATTTTTTTATTATTTTTGGATTACTTGGTTTTGTTAACATGCTTTTTAATATATTATAAATTTATACTACTTTTTAACATGAAAGTTAGTATTTGCTTTTTTGTATATAATCTTATATTTTAATTAAAATATAAGATTATAAATAGTAAGTAGTATTTATTTTTTATTGAATTTTTGTTTTTTGTTGACACTTTCATTTTTTGTGTTATTATATTTATTGTCCATTAGATATGGGTCAGTAGCTCAGTTGGATAGAGCACAGGCCTTCTAAGCCTGGGGTCGGGGGTTCGAATCCCTCCTGGCTCACCAAAAACACTATACAAATATGTATAGTGTTTTTTTATTTGTTCTTATTCCATTTCATTATATATTCCTTTTCTCCTGTCTCATCATCTATTTGTATTTTTGTATTAACAAATCCAAGTGCAACATAAAATAATGTGGCACTTACATTTTTTTCATATACCTTTAAAATTAAGTTATCACGTCTATCCTTGCAATAATTAATAAGTGTTCTTCCAATTCCTTGTCTCTGAAATTTTCTACACACAAAAAGTGCTCCTATATATCCATCATTTAATAAACTTATAAAACCTATAATCTCATTATCTTTTACATATACATATGTTTCTGCATTTTTAAATATTTCTCTTTTACCTCATTATAATTTAACAACCAATAATCCTTATCTATAAAATCATGAGCTTCAAAATTTCCCTTTGTCCATAGTGCCATAACTCGAGTTGTATCTTCCTCTTTAAATTTCCTTATCATCTGTTTCCTCCTAAACTTTAACAATACATACATTTTTTATTACTTTTAGTATACTCTTATTTCAATCTTTTATCAATATTCTCCTTTTATTTGTCTTTTGCTTTTTTTTCCATTTTTTCCAACTCTAACTGTGATAATTCTTTTACTGAATAATAATCTCCATTGCTAACACAAGCAATCACCCTTTTAAAAAAGCATATATATTCTTCATCTTTTATCATTTCTTTCATACCTTCTTTTTTTATATCTATATTTTCTTCCTTTTGCGGGTATAACTAATAGTGATACCAAGTTTTTAATGATAGTATCATATTTTACTTGTTAATTCAAGTTTTTTATCTTTTTTAGAAAAATTTACCATCTTTTTGTTCACAGTATTACTGTGTTCAACATTTTATTGCAGTTGTTATACTGTTACTAATACTAATATTTATTATGGAGGTATGAAAATGGACTCTATTTCAAAATCAGATATAGATAAAATTTTCGGTAAAATATTAAGAAAATTTCGCAAAAAATCTGGACTTACTCAAGAACAGCTAGCTGAGCAATTGGGTATTTCTTTAAAATATATATCTAGAATTGAAAATGGTAATAATGGAATTAAAACTCAAACTCTAATTAAATATATGAATATTCTAAAAATTACTCCTAATACATTGTATAAAGAATTTATTACAGACTCTCAAACAAAGAAAAATATTGAATTAACTGAAAAAATCTGTTCTTTATCAGAAGAGAAAAAAAGTATTTATTACTTCAGTTATAGATTTATTAAATGATATGTAAAAAACCAACTCTACCGAGTTGGTTTTTTACTATTTTTATATTATTCTTCCCAAAATGCTTTATAAGTTTTATATGCAGAATAAATATCATATTTACTTGTAACTTCATATGGTGCATGCATAGAAAGAACTGGAACTCCACAATCTATTACATCTGCTCCTTTATTAGCTATAATATATGCAATAGTTCCTCCACCGCCAATATCGACTTTTCCTAATTCTGCTATTTGATATTTAATATCATTTCTTTCTAAAATATTTCTTACCCATGCTACATACTCTGCATTTGCATCAGATGCTCCTGATTTTCCTCTTGCACCTGTATATTTATTTAAGCTAATTCCTTTTCCCAAAAATCCAGCATTATGTTTGTCTGAAACAGAAGCATAAATAGGGTCAAAACCAGCATCAACATCAGCTGAAAGCATTTTTGAAAAACAAAATACTTTATCTAATAAATTAGGTCTATTTTCACCTGTTTTATTTAATATCTCAGAAATAAAGAAGTCAAACATATGTGATTCCATCCCTGTATTTCCCATACTTCCTATTTCTTCTTTATCTGATAAAATACATACTGCTGTATTTTTAACATTTTCTAATTCCATCATTGCATGAAGTGAAGTATATGCGCAAACTTTATCATCTTGGCCATAAGCAGCAACCATACTTCCATCAAATCCTAAACTTCTTGCTTTAAATGCTGGCACTAATTCAATCTCAGAACTTGTTAAATCCGCTTCTGTAATTCCATATTTTTGATTTAAAATATTTAAAATATTTAATTTAACTTTCTCTGAAATTTTAGAACTGCTATATGGAATACTTCCAATTAATAAATTTAAATCTTCACCAGCAATTCCATCTTTTAATTTCTTCTCCATTTGCTCTTGAGCCAAATGTGGTAATAAATCAGTAATTGTAAAAATTGGATCTTCTTCATCTTCCCCAATATTAACTTCAATTTTTTCTCCATTTGCTTTAATCATTACACCATGTATACTTAGTGGAATTGTTGTCCATTGGTATTTTTTTATTCCACCATAATAATGTGTTTTAAAATATGCTAATCCTGTATCTTCATAAAGTGGGTTTGGTTTTAAATCTAATCTTGGAGAGTCAACGTGTGATCCAATTATATGCATTCCATCTTCTATTGAGTTTTCACCAATTACTGCTAAATACATACTTTTTTCTCTATTAACAAAATAAATTTTATCTCCTGGCTTTAAAGTATCAAATTCCATAATATCTTTATATCCATTTTCATTAGCTAATTTTCTTGCATGTTTGATAAATTCTCTTTCTGTTTTTGCAACATTTAAAAAATCCATATATTTTTTTTGATAAGTCAAAAACTTCCTCTTTTGATTAGAACCTAAAGTTTCCCATCCATTATCTTTTTTATTAAAAAGCTTTTCTTTTAATTCTTCTTCCATAATAATCCTCCTTTGTTTTTTATTAGTATATCACTCTATAAATTATTTTGCTACATTTTCAATGATTTATTCTAAAAATTGGTTATACTATTTTAGAGGTGAAATTTTTATGAATTCTTTATGGTTATCTAATAATAAATTAATTAATAATAACTTTATTAAAGAAATTGATACATCTAATACTTCAAATAAAACTTTATTAGAAACTGACGTATGTATTGTAGGTGCTGGAATCTTTGGGCTTACTTGTGCTTACTATTTGTCAAATTTAGGTTACAGAGTTACTGTTCTTGAAAAAAGATAAAATAGGAGAAAAAACAACTGGTAATACTACCGCAAAAATCACTAGTCAACACGGTTTATTTTATAGCTACTTAGCTAATTCCTACAGTCAAAAATTTGCACAAGATTATTTAGAAGCAAATGAACAAGCAATTAAAAACATTAAAAATATCATAGATAAAGAAAAAAAATCAAATGTGATTTTGAATATAAAAATAGTTATGTATATACAACAAAAAAAGAAGATTTAAAATTTATAAAAAAAAAACAAAAAGCAATAGAAAATCTAGGTTTTAATTGTGAATATGTAACAAAAACAGGACTTCCTTTTTTGAAATAGAAGGTGCTATTTGTTTTAAAAACCAAGCACAATTTAATCCTTTAAAATATTTAAATGGTTTATGTCACTGTATTACAAAAAATAATAATGAAATTTATACAAATAGTACTGTTTTTGATGTACAAAAAAAGAAAATGATTTTTACATTACTTTTTCTAATAATTTTAATGTAAAATCTAAATATGTAATAGTAGCTACTCACTATCCTTTTATAAATTTTCCTGGATTTTATTTTGCAAAAATGTACCAATCAACATCTTATTTAATTGCTGTTGATACAAAAAAAACATTATTTAATGGTATGTATATTTCTGCTACAAATCCTATACTATCATTTAGAACTGCTAATTACAATGGTAAAGAATTGTTACTAATTGGTGGAGGCGAACACAAAACAGGTCAACCAACTAGTTATCAAAATAGTTATGGTATGTTAGAAGAAGAAGCAAAAAAAAATACTATCCAAATTGTGAAATATTATTTCGTTGGGACACTAGAGATTGTATTTCTTTAGATAAACTACCTTATATTGGTTCATATTCTCATATATTACCACACATGTATTTAGGAACTGGATTTAAAAAATGGGGAATGACATTATCTAATGTTGCTGCTAATATAATTGTAGATATAATTAACAACAAAAAAAATAAATTCTCTTATTTGTTTGATTCTTCTCGCTTAAAGCCTCTTAAAAATGCAGATGAAATGAAAAATATTTTAGTTCAATCTGCAAATTCTCTTTTTATTAAATAAATTAAAACGTGCTAACATGAATTTTGATGAAATTGCTAATGATTCAGGTAGTATAATTGAAATAAATAATGAAAAAATAGGAATTTATAAAAATGCTAGTGGAAAAATATATGCCGTAAAGCCTATTTGTACTCATTTAGGCTGTTTGCTGTCTTGGAATGATGTAGATAAAACATGGGATTGTCCTTGCCATGGTTCTCGATTTAATTTTGATGGAAAAAAGCTTATATGATCCTGCTTTTAAAGATTTAGAAGTTTACAATTTAGATGAATAATTTTCTTTTTTTCCTTGTTTTTTAATTTTTTCTTCTTTGTTTTGCTTATTTTTGTTGACTTGTAGCTGTTTTTTTTGCTACAATGCAAATAATAAATCATATATTTATATGTTTATTTTTTGTTTATTGAACTAGATTTCTCCTTAAAAAGTAATCGAGTTCTTATTATATGCTCTACATGATTCAAATGATATTTTTATAGAAAGAAGCCTAACCAATATTAGTATGGTTAGGCTTATGAATTATAAATAACGATCTATCTTTTTCCTTCATTTATAAATTCTCTTATAAATGATTTGTATTTTTCTTTTGGCAACTTCCTGATTTGTCCTTTATTATATATTTTTTTTAAAATATATAATTTTGCAATTATTTTCTTCATCAGTAGAATTTATCTCATAATGAATAAAAAATATGCAATCATCCTTTGTTGTCCTTGCAATGTAAACATTGTCTCCCTTTTTTAAAGCAATACTTCCTGAACTATATTGAATATCTTTTGATATTACTTTAATTGATTTAAACTTACCTACAAAGCAAGTAATTTTCAGCTCATTTCCATTTCTTTTTTGCCTCATATAAAGTTGATACTTTTTTATGCGGTTTTTTCATCGAGTTTTCTGCAGATTTTGGCTGCTTAAAAACTTTGTTTTTTACCCCAAAAGCTCTCGCTTTTAGGTCCATAGTTTTATCTGCAGTAAACAATATTACATTTGATTTATTACCAGCACAATACTTGATAATACAATCATCTGAGTCTCAAGTGTTTCATCAATTACAACACACTCAAAATCTTTTACCCCTGTAATTGACGCATCAATTACTACTTTAAAAATCTTCTCCATGTTTTTTTTCAAAATCCCGCGGATTTTGTCTCAAACTTGTTTTTACCTTGCTTTCACTTAAGTGAACTGCTTTAGCAATTTCTTTAATTGAAACTCTTGGATGACTATCTATATATTTCTTACATAGCCAATAATCCTTCTGAATTTCTTCTTGTCTTCTTCTGTACATTTTATGTCTCCTTTGTTAAATTTTTTTGATTAGTTCGTTATTTATTATCTCCTTTCTTTTAACCCAATGCGGGTTTTAGTCAACATAATAATAGTTGCACTTGTATTATGCTATAATTTACATAATTTTTCAAGTTTCTTTGCTATTTATTAAGGATTATATTTTTCTATTAATAATAGATATTAAATATAATGAATGATGATATTGTAATATTATGAAATAAAATTTATAATTTTTTAAAAAAGATAAATGTCTAAAATGGTTATTTAAAATAAAAAAACTACTTTACCAGTAGTTTTTATCTAAAATTGGTCGAGGTGACAGGGATCGAACCTGCGACCTCATGGTCCCCAAACCACGCGCGCTACCAACTGCGCTACACCTCGATTTTCCATGTGACTAATATAATATAACACAAAATATACAAATTTGCAAGAAATTTTAAAAAGTTTTTAAAATTTCTTGCAATATTAATCATTTTCGTATTAGAAATAAGGTTTTATTTTAACGGAAACCGCCTCCGCCTCCGCCTCCACCGAAGGAACCTCCTCCTCCGCCTCCTGAAGAAAATCCGCCTCCTCCAGAAGAATAACTTTCTGCTCTCGTTCTTGCACTTTCTGCATGAAAAATTCCACTTGAAGCACACATATTAATAAATATTATATTATCATATGAACTAAAATTAGACTGCTCTATAATTTCAGGATATATATCTTTAAATTCTTTAGCAACTTCTTTTTGCTATTCCCATAATTTGAGCATATATCAAATATTCCTCAAAAAAATCACTACTTCAATAGCTTCTCTATCTTTAATCAATGTATATTCCTTCAAATATTTCTTTAATCCTGCTAATTCTATTGCTTCTTTCTTTAATTCTGGTGTTGCTGTATATATAGTTGATGTAAAAATCTTAAAACTAGTTTTTTCTTCTGCTATAATTAATCCCTCATTAACTAATATGTCTCTTTGTTTATCCAATATATTATCAAACCATTTTAATATTCGTGAATAACTTACATTACACCATTTTTCAAATTCTTTGCTTTCTAGTATACCATCTTTACTAGCCTCATACAGCATTTTAAAAATTTCTTTTTTCCTGTTCATTTTCAATCATATCTGGATTTGTTTCATTTAATATTATTACTGCATTTTCCTTTTTTTAATATTTTTCCACTTTCTCTTTGTTCAACTCTGATAATAGAATCTTTCATCCATTTTAAAATAATTGCTCCTAATATGTCAGTTTTGTTTTTTAGTAGTCCATAATTATATCCTATATAATATGCTCTAAATATATCTTTTTGACAAGGTATATCTCTGTAATATGCAACATCTGATGGTATCTTCTTTCCTTCTGCTCCAAACTTCAAATTAGAAACAACCTGTTTTTTCGCAAAAAATACCTAGAAAAACTATAATAAGTATAATTGGTATAAAATCAAATATTACAAAAACCAATCCTATAGCACCTATTCCACTACTATTAGATGTCCCTTGATATTTTTCACTTCCCTCTTCAGCCATATTTAAATAATATTCGAAATCATGATTTATAAAATTTGATGTATTAAATGTTTTACTTGGAAATTGTACTAACATTGTCATATATTCATCAGTATCAAGTCTACCATCAGATTGCATTTCTATATATCCATCATATACATATACAGTTCCACCATAATTACCATATCCCCATACGCCTACTGTGTCTGAGATGTTAAAATCTGTATGTACTTTGATATACACACTACCAATTGAAGTAGAAAAATCATATGGTATAAAAAGTCCAATAAAGCATTTGTGAATCTGTTAATTCAGATATAAACTTTGTTATATTATACTTTACTGTATACTTATGGCTAATTCCCCAACATAACTCAACTCCATTTGAAATTTCATTAATCCCACATTTATATGCTTTATCTGATAATGAACCAGAAGTATTCCAAGATGATAATGTTGTATATGTATTTCCACTTTCTGAAACCGTTAAATTTTCGATTTTAGAATTTCCTAAAAAAAACGCTTGATAAAAGCATTAAAATGAATATAAAATTTTGAAACTTTGTTTTAGGCATTTATACCTTCTCCTCTCTTTAAAAAGTTCTCGGTCTTTAAAAAGTTCTTGACATTTTTCATTTAGATTTATATAATCTGATATTTTTTTAATGAGCTAATTTCATTAGAATATCCTGTTACTCTTTTTTTTTATTTCCTTTTTCATACTTTATTTTTGTCATTTCATTTTTATCAATATCAATATTCATAGTAAGTAAACATGCTTTATTTTTTCCGTTATAATCATCTTTATAAAATTGGAATATAGCTGTTTTACTATTTTCTTTTATATCATATTGGATAAAAGTTAACTTTAGTCCTTTTTCATATTCCTGTGTAATATTTTTTTATAAGATTCTATATCCGTTAGTTCACTTTTTATTTCTAATAAATCATATACATCTGTACATAAATTATAATCTTTATCATATTCTTTACATTCATATGGTGCAAAATCATCATTATTTTCAATAAGATTATAAAAAAATATTGATACAATTATAATAAAAATTGCTATAATTATTGCTATCTTCTCTTTCATAACTCATCTCCTATATAAATTGTAATATTATTTGAGTTTTAATATCGTGTCATTACATACCGTCCCATCCTCAGCTATAGTTGATTTTCTAACAAATTTAGAATGTTTCTTTAAAACACCATAAGCATACCAATCATGAGTACAAAACTCTTTACAAAACTCTGGATAACCATGTTCTTTGCAAGTGTCGAAATATAAACATTTTGATATTTCATAAGAAAAAACCTTCATCATCGTCTTTTAATACTTTTGCCTTCCAGCATATTGCCTTTGCCCCATTTAAGTCATCCTTTAAACTATTTACAACTATATTATACCCATTTGGCAATACATCAGCTATTTTATATATAACAGTTGATTCTTTTTTATTAATAATATTGAAATCAAGTAATTAATAATTATAATTCATTAAGCATTTGCAAATTATGTCAATTTTTGGTATAATTAATTTAATATTCGTGGGTACAGCGAAATATAACAAATGTACCATTTTAGTATAGAATGCTGTTATTTTAGTGTTCTGCTAAAAATATAAGGAGACTTTTATGAAACGGTATTTAATCACATTAATCACAATTGTATTAGTTTTTGGCTTAGTCGGATGCCATACGGAAACTGTTCCTGAAGAGAAGAACTTAGAAGTTCTTAACACTCTTGATGGAAGTACCCTTGAAAAAACTCATGAAATTGAATACCTTAAATTTATAACTACCTATGATACAGGTGATTATGATTTAAGTAGATGGAGAATAACTGACTCCAAAACAATCAATATGACCGCAAAGGTTACAAACGTTCCAGAAGGTGCAACCATATTAATTGAACATGTTCATATAGACATGTCTTTAAAATCAACTAATCCTCAACTCGACGGTTTATCACAGGATTCTATGGATGACTCCTATCATGGAACATCCCAAGACGGTTTTTGGATAAATGAAAAATATCCCTATCAAAATAAATTTGCTATAGAAGGTTTTAGCAAGGATTTAATTGATGGTTGGACATTCGTATGTGGTTCATATGGATATGGTTCTATAAGTCAAGAAAGGCTTACTGAAAAAATCTAACAACTTATGGTAAGGTCTACGCAAATAAAATGCAAGTCGTATATGATATTCTTATCAAATATCCAAAGGAAGATTTTTATCATGTTGTATCAGTCTTGGATGAATTTCTCATTCCTATATCAAGCGAATCTTGATTTTCATAAATACTGTAATTTAATGTCCAGTTAACACCTAGTTAACTGGGCATTCTCCATAAAAACATTTTTTTCATTTTTAGATAATATAAAAATTCTCTATAACTATTATATTTACTTACCTTATGTCATTTTATTCTTAATATATAATTGTTTGTAATGCTTTACTAGATAATATAGCACCTGTAAATAGTGCAAAAAATCCTACTATTATCAATAAAATTATTAATACACAAAAATAAGATCTAGCAAAGTTCCTTAAATTAATATTATTAGTTCCTCCAAATGAAAAAACTAATATAAAAATAAATCCTATAATTGGTATTGAAAATAATATTTCATATCCAAAATACCCCCACATTGATATTGGTTTGTACTCATCTGGTATATTTTTTTTTGTTCTTCCATTTCTATTCCCCCTTCTATTTCATTATAATTATATTCTATACTATACAATAAAAGTTGTAAATACAAAAATAATAAAACTTTAAATTGGTTTTTAAAGTTTTATTATTTCTATCTATATAGAATTACCTATATCTGGATTATCTTCTAATATTTTATTTACTATATCTTGTTTCATATTGAATGGTATTACATACCCCTAGTGACCTAGCTTTTTCTCTTAAAACTGGAATTTCCTCATTAATATAAATTTTTCGCTTTACCTTTACCATTTTTTGCTTCTTGCACCAAATTAGAAACTGGTGAATTACCGTCAAATGCTAAAACTACAGAACTCCTTCTTTCAAAAATTTCATAGTTAAAACTTTTATAAATTCCTAATTCCTCCGTTTCTGTTGAAACACATACTCCATTTAATTCTTTCTCTAGTAAATTATCTTTTTCAATCTCAGAAACCATTTTAGGAATAATTGCATCAATTTCAAACTTTTTTATTAATTTCTTTAGAAATATCTACAATAGCTTTTTCATATCCCTGCATTTTATGTCCTATTACAAAATAAGCTTTTTCTGAACTAACCTTTTCCATTAATCTTTTTAATATTTCTTTTCCTTCTGAAGTTAAAAATGTTTCTCTTCCTTTAGCATTAAAACTTCCTCCCGCTATAATAATAGGTACTTTATTTTCTGGCAATCTTTTATCTTATCTTTCAATACTTCTTCCGCTTCTAAATTATTATTTAATCTTAAATCAGCTTTAACTTTTCTGCTTTCTTCTATATTGTTATTTTTTTCTAATTCCAATATTGCATCTCTTAAACTTCTGCCATTTAAAAACTTCTCAAATAAAAAACTCTTTTTTCATTAAAATATTTTTTACTATTTTCAATTATTTCTTCTTCTACTTCTCTCATTTTAGTAAAATCATCATCAGTTAATCCTAGCAAATTTTTTAATGCTAATTGTTCTTCTATTGTATCACTTCCATAAAATCCACATCCATCTGTTCCTTGTACACATCTAACACCATTTTTTATATATTGTTTTAATGGATGATTCTCTAAAGCATTTAAATTATTTAATCTAACATTAGAAGTTAATTGAAATTCTAGTACTGCCTTTGATTTTTTTTAAGTTTTTTAATAATTTCTTTCCTTCTTTTGATTCTAGATTTGGAGTATATAATCCATGACCTATTCTTACCTTTGGAATGTTTTTTCCTTCTGGCGTTGCTTCTATTACACTTTCTATTGATTTTGATACATTTCCTCTTAAGCTATCATTTTCTCCAGCATGAATTCTAATTGTAAAATTTTCATCTTCATTTACAACATAATTTACAAGTTCTCTAATGACAGGTTTCAATTCTGTAATATCATTAATTTCTTCTCCAATAAAATCACTACCTACTACATATGGACTTTTTTGCCACAGCTTTAATAACATTTAAATTATCTAGTAGATAAGAATCTCTAGTATTAACACCTTTTATAATAGTCAACGGTATTCTTCTAATTGCTGCTAAAAACCTTATTGCTACACCTGTTTCTTTTTTCTATTTTAGGCATAATTTCATGAATTTCTTCCAAATATTTTATTGCTGGTTCTCCTAATTTTGCAAGTTCTGTGTCTGCCATTTCTACATATTCAATACCTTGTTTTTGATATTCTCTAGCTATCCATAATAATTTATCTTGTCTTAATGAATTAAATTCATATTGACTTCCTTTTTATGATCTTCTATCATTCTTTTTTGCATATTTTACAATGTCTTTTTCTGGTATTTTATTAATATCTTTTTTATTTGTATTTTCTCTTCTGATACCTTACCTTTAGCAAAAATATAACGATAAATATATACTTTTTCTAAATTTGTAAATACTGCTTGCCCGTCTTTTAATATTACTAGGCTATTTCTAATTTTTGAAATGTTATATTCTGCATTTTCTAAATTGTTTAAAATAAAATCTGCAAAGTTAATAAATGTATTATCGTCAATTTTTCTAGTTAAATATTTTCCAGTAAGATTGCAATCTTTAAATTGTTCTTCTACTTTTTTCTTTGTTTTAATATTTTTTTCTTCTTGTATCTTTGACATTTTCAATTTTAATTTTTTTATATAATATAATGGATACTTTATTTGACGCACTATACCTAATGCTATTAAAACATCGGGGGTTAAATTAGCATTCATATGAGTATGTAAATCAGTTCTAAATTTAGATTTTTTTAATATGTAAGATTTAACAATGGTTTTATCAATAGGCAATTTATAATTTTTAGTTTGTGACATTAAGGTTTTTTTGAAATTGCTGGGATTTTGGCTTTTTATTTCTATTACTCCATTTTCATAAATATTAGCAATTTTTATGCCTCCCATTCTAAAAAAATATAAACAATCTCATTGTCTCCATTGATACTAGCAGGAATTGTTCCCTCTATTATTTTCATATCATTTTCGTTTTTAGTTGTCTCTACACCACATAAATTTGCTAAATTTGTAATTAAATTACCTGTATTATGATTTGGTGTCTCTAATATATATTTTATTTCATCCTTATTAATTTTATATAAATTAACTATAATATCTTTTTCTTTATCTAAATAAAATCTGTTTAATAATATATCTTTCATTTTTTATCCCCTCATAAATCAAAAAAATATTTATATATCATTTTAACATGTTTCTTTTTATTTTTCAATATTTATGTCAACTTTTCAATATATAATTCCTTGATTCTTTTTATAATTCTCCATTTCTTTAAAAACATTCTTTTCTATCAATTTGCTTTTAAATCTATTAAATCTACGTTTTCACCTTTTAAAAACTCATAAATTTTGTCATCTCTAAATCCTATACTACCTGCATCTTCTTTAGTATTTCCATAATATACTTTTTTTATATTAGACCAAATTATTGCAGATAGACACATTGGGCATGGTTCACATGAAGTATATAATTCATACTCAGATAAATCATATGTATTTAACTTTTACACGCTTCTCTTATTGCAACAATTTCTGCATGTTGGGTTGGATCTTTTTCTTTCAATACTCTATTATTTCCATTTGATATAATTTCTCCTTCTTTATTTACTATTACTGCACCAAATGGTCCTCCTTCTAAATCCATCCATTTTTAGAATTTTCTTTTGCTATTTTCATATATTTATTCATTTTCTTCCTCCTTTATTCTTTTTATTGTATCATATTCGTTTTCAATTTTCCATATAATTTATGGGGTGAGTCTTTTGATTATAAAGTCTTTTAAAATTAATAAAAATTTAATAATAATCATTACTATTATTATAACTTTATTTACTAGCATTATATTATTTTATTCATTTGCAAATGACACACAAGAAACTAATAATACTAACTTTATAAAATGGGTTGATTTTAATATAACTTCTGAAGCTCTAAATTTAACAGCAAAGCTTGATATTGACTCACATAATAATAATAATAATGGAATAATATATAACTGGATTGAATTATTAGCTTATCTAGCTTGTAAAAATGGTGGAGATTTTAAAAGTTTCAAAAAATCTGATTTAGATACTTTAGTAAATAAATTATCTAATGTTGAAACCATATCAGATTTGACAAATAATTTAAAATTCTATGATTATTACTATGAAAGTTACTCTGCTGTACTTAGCAACTTTATTGGAAATTACGAAATTGAAACAGAAAATGAAGATGGTACAAAATCTTTTAAATCTCGTTATGGTTTAAAAGCATTTTTACCAATTGCTAAAAAATTATTCTTTTTTCTCATTATGATGACTTTGGAAATTCGAGATCTTATGGATTTAAAAAGAACTCATTTAGGAAATGATTTAATGGGAAGTATTGGCATTCCAATTATTGCTGTTGAATCTGGTATAGTAGAAAATTTAGGCTGGAACCAATATGGCGGTTGGAGAATAGGAATTAGAAGTTTTGACACAAAAAAGATATTATTATTATGCACATTTAAGAAAAAAATCATCCTTATGTAGAATGTTTAGAAGAAGGAAAAGCAGTTAATGCTGGTGATGTAATAGGATATTTAGGAATGACTGGATATAGCACAAAGGAAAATGTGAATAATATTAATGTTCCTCATCTTCATTTTGGTATGCAACTAATATTTGATGAGTCTCAAGTAGATAGTCCTAATGAAATTTGGATTGATGTTTATCAAATTATTGAATTCTTAAAAAATCTCGTTCTGAAGTTTATATGAATAATAAAGAAACAAAAGATTATGTTAGAAAATATGCATTTAATGAAAATACTTCTTTTTAATATTATATTTTTAAACATTAACTTGCCTTAACTTGCATTTTAATTATATCTGTGTTATAATTAATTTCTATACTATACAGAAAGGGGAGAGATTATTTGAATTCTTTAACAGATTTAGTTAAATGGTGTCTCATTGATCAGGCCTTTCAAAAGGTCGTTGTAATGAGTCCATTATTGGAACAATAACAAAATCCGTTAACTATAACGGAAAAACATATGATGTTATTGTTACAATAACACCTGAAGACATCAAATCAAAGATGCAGTATTGCAATGATCACGTATACTACATCCATTAATCTCACCACCACCCAAAAGCTTATATTGCTTACGGGTGGTCTCTTTTTTATTTTTTCCCTAGTACAATATTGAATTCTTTATTTATCTTTCCTCTTATAATCTTTAAATTCACTTCATCATTTGGTTTTTTTTGTATAAATATATTCTCTTAAATCATTCATAGTATTTAGCTCTATATTATCAATACTTGTAATAATATCTCCATTTTTTAATTCTGTATTATCTGCTGGACCATTACTAGTAATTTGCGCAACATAAATTCCCTTTTTGAAAATTATTATTTAAATTTGTATTTAAATATGGTACTACTTCTTTATCATAAGCATAAATGCCTATAGTTGCTTCTTCAAAATTTCCTATTTGTTTAAAACTTTCAATAATTGGTCTTATAATATTAATAGGTATTGCAAAGCCAATTCCTTCAGCAGTAGATATTTTAACTGTATTAATTCCTATAATATCTCCATTTGGATAAATCAAAGGCCCCCCACTATTTCCAGGATTAATAGTAGCATCTGTTTGTATTAAATCTGTCATATAAGAAGATTTGCTTTCTTCTTCTAGCTTTATTGTTCTATTTTTTCCACTTATAATCCCTGACGTTACAGTCCTTCTAAATTCAAATCCAATAGGATTTCCGAATTGCATACACTGTTTCTCCAACTCTTATGCTTTTAGAATCTCCTAAAGTAACATATGGTAAATTTTTTGCATTTATTTTTTGTAATAGATAAATCTAAATCACTATCACTCCATACTACTGTTCCATCATAATTTGTCCCATTTTCTAACGTTATATAACATCTACTATACTTACTGCCTGTCACATGTTCATTACTTACTATATATCCATCTTCTGTCACAATAAATCCTGTCCCTAGTCCTAATTCACTTTCTGAACTTTTTGATAATATGCTATTACCTGTTTCTTTTAATTTTGAAATACCAACAACCTTTTGTGTTGTTTCTTCTAAAACATCTGCAATTTTCTTGCTATTATTCTGAACGTTTTCCACAGTTTGTTCTTTTAATGTGGATTGTGTCCTTGTTGCAACATAATTATCATTAATTTCTATCTTTTGGTATGTATTATATAAATAAAAAAGCAAAACCAAAGAATTGATAAAATGATAAATATTTTTAATGATTTTTTAAGTATTTTCTTTTTTTTTTATTTTTTTCAAATATTCCACCTCAAAAATATTCTTTCCAACTTTAGCAATTTTAAACTAAACTCTTTTTTTTTTTCATGAAACTTTTAGTAACAGTTATAAAATTCTATTGACATTTTTAAGTAAAAAAAATATATATAATTTGACTAAATAATACAATAAAGGTAAAAGGTGAATAAAATGGAAAAGGATGTTTATGAGTTAACTAATGCTCAGAAAAGTATTTGGAATACAGAATTATTTTATAATGGTTCTAATATTAATAATATTTGTGGTACAATAAATATTTTTGAACCACTTGATATTAATGCTTTAAAAAAGAAGCTCTTCATTTAATTGTTGCTGAAAATGATAATCTTCACGCTCAATTTTATATTAAAGATGGTTGCATATATCAATCTTTTTAAAAAAGATCTTGATTATAACATAGATGTTTTAGAAATTTCCTCTAAAACAGATTTGCGTAAACTTGAAAGAAAAATGAGATCTCATATTTTTGATATTTTACATTCAGATTTATTTGATTTTACAATTTTCAAATATCCTGATTCAACAGGTGGTGTTGTTGTTAACATTCATCATCTTATCTCTGATTCTTGGACTTTGGGTTTAATTGCAAAAAAAATATTATCAAGAAATATTATAGTATTTCTCATAATATTCCTATGGAAACCAATAAAGCTTCTTACATCGACTATATTAATTATGAACAAAAATATCTATCAAGTAATAAATTTCAAAAAGATAAAGAATTCTGGCAAAACTATTTAGAAAATCGTCCAGATAGTATTACTATGCCTACTTTCAAAAAAAAAAATATAAAACAAAACTTTTCTTACAAGGCGAAAAAGAAAGATACTTCATTTACCTTCTAGCCTAATAAAGAAAATGAATGACTTCTGTCATACTCATAATGTCTCTTTATTCAATTTATTTATGGCTGTTTATTCTATTTATATTGGTAGAGTTAATCATTCTAATGACTTTATTTTAGGTACTCCTATATTAAATAGGACATCTATTAGTCAAAAAAAAATACTATGGGAATGTTTATTAATACTGTCCCTGCACGTATAAAAATAGAAGATAATTTAGACTTTTCTACTTTCGTTAGTCAAATTGCTACTAATTTTACTTCTATTTATAGACATCAAAAATATTCTTATCAATATATATTAGAAGATATAAGAAAGGAAAATTCTAAAGTTCCAAACCTTTATCAAGTACTTTTATCTTATCAAATAACTAAAATTAAAACTGATGATGATATAAAATATTCTTCTGAATGGAGTTTTAATGGTTCTATTTCTGATGACTTTGACATTCATCTTTTTGACTTGAATGATTCTGGTTCTATTAATATTGCTTATGATTATAAAATATCAAAGTATACAGATTTAGATATTAGACAAATTCATTCTAGAATTTTATATATAACACAAATCTTAAAAAACCAAAAAAATAAATTTAAAAAGACATTTTAATTACGACACCTAAAGAATTAAAAAGCAATTTTAGCACTTTCAGAAAAAAATGATTGTTCTTATCCTTCTAATAAAACAATTTCTCAACTATTTTTGAAGAACAAGTACAACTAACTCCTAATAATATTGCTATTAAATACAATGGTTCTTATTTAACTTATGATGAGTTAAATAAAAAGGCTAATCAAGTAGCTCATTTTTTAAGAAATATAGGAATAAAACCAAATGATGTGGTTGCCATTCGCTTAAACAAATCTCTTGAAATGGTTATTGGAATTTTAGGAATTTTAAAAGCCGGTGGATGTTATTTACCTATCGACTTATCTTATCCACAAGAAAGAGTATCTTTCATGTTAAAAAGATAGCTCAGCAAAAAAATCTTTTTAACAAACAAACTTCATCAAAAAAGATTTAAATATTCCTATTGAATGTTATTTATTAGATAATGTAGATTCTAATCCTATTTATAAAAACGATACTATTAATTTGCCTTGTCTTAATTCACCTGAGGATTTAATTTATATTATATATACTTCTGGTTCTACAGGTACACCAAAAGGTGTTATGTTAAAACATAGAAATGTTGTACGTTTAATAAAAAAACAGCAACTTCCAGTTTGATTTTAACCAAAATGATGTATGGACTATGTTTCATTCAGTTGCTTTTGACTTCTCTGTTTGGGAATTATATGGCTCTTTATTATATGGTAGTAAATTAATATTAGTACCTGAGCCAACGGCAAAAGATCCTAAGAAGTTTTTGCAACTATTAAGAGATGAAAAAAGTAACTGTATTAAATCAAACTCCTACTTATTTTTATAACTTATTAGATAGAGAACTTTTAAATACTGATAATTCTTTATCTGTTCGTTATATCATTTTTGGAGGAGAAGCTTTAAAGCCAAATTTAGTACGACCTTGGAAAGAAAAATATTCTTTTACTAAAATAATTAACATGTATGGAATTACTGAAACAACAGTTCATGTTACATTTAAAGAACTAAGTGATGAAGATTTGCTTTCTAGTGATTCTAATATTGGAAAACCAATACCTACTTTAAAAAAGTATACGTTATGGATAAATATCTTAATATTTTGCCTTTTGGTGTAGAAGGTGAAATGTGTGTAAGTGGGCTTGGTGTTTGTAAAGGTTACTTAAATCGTCCTGAACTTAATAAAAATAGATTTGTTAAAAATCCTTATTATCCTGATGAAATCTTATACCATTCTGCCGATAATGCTGTACTTGACTCTAATGGAGACTTGTATTATATGGGTAGAATTGATAATCAAGTAAAAATTAGGGGATTTCGTATTGAAATTGGAGAGATAGAAAGCAAATTATTAAAACATCCTCATATTAATAAATGTGTCGTATTACCTAAAAAGAACGGAGATACAGACTCTTATCTTGTGGCATATGTAGTAATGGATGAAAAAAGAATCTGTTGATAATTTAAAAACTTATATTTCTAAACTTGTTCCAGAATATATGGTACCAAACTTTTTCGTATTTTTTAGACAAATTACCTCTTACTAGCAATGGAAAAGTTGATAGAAAAGCTTTATTATCAATGGAAATTAAAGTTGAAAAGAAGAAAAAAACATTGCTCCTAGAAATGATTTTGAAAAAACATTCCAGTCAATCTTAGAAAATTCTATGCATATAAAAACAAATTGGTATTGATGATAACATTCTAGAACTAGGTGCAGACTCACTTACTTTAATGAAAATTACAATAGAATTACTTGAAGAAAATTATCTTGTTAATATTCAAGATATTTATGAGTTAAAAACAATAAGGGAAATTTCAGATAATTTCTATTATCCTAAAAAATCTAATGTATATAAAGGACCATTTCTGATAATATTTTTTACAACTTTAAAGAAGATTTTTCACCAGAAAAATTATCTGTAAAAAATATTTTATTAACTGGTGCTACTGGTTATTTAGGTGTTCATATATTAAATGAATTAATGCACAAAACAAATAGTAATGTTTATTGCGTTGTTCGTCATAAAAATGGAAAAGACTCCAAAGAAAGATTATTAAATAAACTATCTTTCTATTTTGGAAACTCTATGTTACAATATGTAGATAGTCGTATTCATGTATTAGTTGCAGATATTTCTTTACCACAATTAGGTTTATCTAATGAAGAATATCATAAACTAGGAGAAACCATTGATTTGGTTATTCATTCTGCAGCTATTGTTGACCATTATGGTAATAAGGACTTATTTGAGCTAATCAATGTAACTGGAACTAACCATATCATTGATTTTTGTAAAGATTTTTCTATTTATATGAACCATATATCTACTACTTCTATATCAGCTTCACTTCCTGAAAACGCAAAACCTAGTATTTTTTTTGATGAACATGTCCTTTACATAGGTCAAAATTATTCTGAAAATATTTATATAAAAACTAAATTTGAAGCTGAATACAATATTTTAGAAGCTATTTTGCACTCTGATTTAAAAAGCATCTATTTATCGTCTTGGAAATATATGCGCTAGATACTCTGATGCGAAATTTCAAGAAAATGATGATAAAAATGCCTTCTTAAATAGAGTTATAACTCTTTCTAAATTAGATAAATTAGCTAATTCTTTCTCTAATTTTAAGATTGATTTAAGCCCTGTTGATACTTGTGCAGATATTATCTCTTCTTTAATATTACTTAATAGTAGTTATCAAAAAGTATTTCATATATACAACAATCAAGAAATAAAATTAGTTGATTTAATTAATCAATTAAAACCCGAAAATCAAAAAATTAAAGTAGTATCTGATGAAAAATTTTATGAATATATTAAAAACAAATCAGATATCTTAGGAATAATAAATGACTTAACAAGTAAATCTTCTTACAACTCTAATATTATTATGAAAAACGATTTTACTATTAATTACATGAAGAATTCACATTTATCTTGGCCAACAATCGACAAAAATTATATTAATAAATTCTTTAAAAAATATATTAACAAAGGAGACTAAAACAAATGAAGAAAAAAATTAACACTTGCTTTTTTGCGAATTATTTTATTGTATTTAATAATTCCAATTTTAATAGCATTATGTTTATACCCCGTCTTACCCAAGATACTAAATTATCCACCTGAGAGTGTAGATAATCAATTTCAAGTTGAATTTGATGGAGTTACATACACTCGGACAATATGTTTTATTGATTATGATTATTGTATTTTGTAGCTTAATTATATTATTTATCAGAGCTTACTTGATATATAAACAATTTTATAAATTAAGTGAAAATAATGAAAAACTATCATCACAAAAAAAGCTATTAATTTTACACAAAATCAGAGGTTTTTGCTATAATACACCTTACTTATTATATTTTCTAGAAATATTATTACCTTTAATATTTTTACCTTTGACATTTATTATAATAGATGCTTATCCTGTAACTATTTTAAAAATATGTTTGATTTATTTATCATTTTTTACATTAGCATCTGTAATAAGTTTTGTATTTTCAAAAAATGAATTTGGATATATATTAAATTTACTAAATACAATGTATCCTGATTTGATGCAAAAAATAGAATTAGAATATTCTGAAAAAAAGAAGGAGTAAATTAAAATCACTCCCAGTCAAGTTAATATTACAATTTTCTCCTTTAGTACTTGTATCTTTAATCTTCATCTCTCTTGTAGGTTATGTACAAGCTTCTAAAAAAACTGGAGATATTTACTATAACTCTTATTTAACAATAATTTCTAATTCTTTTGATAAAGTTTTTTGATTCAAAAGAAGAAATAGAAACAACTTTAAAAAATATAACATTATTAGATGACTCTCATCAATATTTTATTATTGATAGTAATGGAAATCAACTTGTATCAGATAATTCTAAATTAGAAAAATTTTTTTGTTAAATATACTTTAGAAAAGTCAGAAATGCAAAATGGAAGAACATATGATTATTTTTTGCTTAGATAGTGAAGGTATTGCAATAAAATGTTATTTAACTAATGGTGATTTTTGTTATGCAGGTTTTAGATATAATACTATGCAACCGAAATTTTTAAAAGCTATTTTAACTTGTGATATTGTTTTATATATTATAATTTTCTTTATATTAGTTTATGTTTCTGTTTCACTTTCGAGAGAAATAAAAACAGTTTCAAATAAACTAAAAGAAATTGCTTCTACTAATAAAAATGATATTAATTTAAATAATAATTTAATTGTTACATCCGAAGATGAATTAGCAGACCTTTCTTTATCATTTAATTTAACACAAAGCTTTACTAAAAATAATGTAAATCAATTAAAATCAAACCAATCAATGTTAATGGAACGTGAAAGATTAGCTTCTTTAGGACAACTAATTGGTGGTATAGCACATAATTTAAAAACACCTATCATGTCTATCTCAGGAGCAGCAGAAGGTTTATCTGATCTTGTTAAAGAATATGATTCTTCAATAGATGACCCAGAAGTAAACTCTCAAGATCATCACGATATTGCTAAAGATATGAATTCTTGGATTGTTAAAATCAAAGATTATACAGAATATATGTCAGATATTATTACAACAGTAAAAGGACAAGCTGTTAATCTTTCAAATGAAGAAGATATTTCTTTTTACAATTGAAGAATTAGTAAAAAGAGTAGATATTTTAATGAAGCATGAATTGAAAAATGCTATTATTTATTTAAATATTTCACTAAAAACTGACGAAAATACTATAATTCATGGAGATGTAAATAGTTTAGTCCAAGTAATTAATAATATGGTTTCAAATTCAATCCAAGCATATGAAGGAAAAACAGAACAAACAATTGATTTGATAGTTGAAAAAGAAGACAATAATCTACTTATTTCAATTAAAGATTATGCATCTGGACTACCAGATAAAGTAAAAGAAAAAATTATTTAAAGAAATGATAACTACTAAAGGAAAAATGGAACAGGATTAGGCTTATATATGTCATATTCTACAATAAAAGCACACTTCAATGGCAATATTACAGTTGATTCTGAATTAGGAAAAGGTACTACTTTTACTATAACATTACCTTTACAATAGTTTTACTTATAAATAACTAAAAAATGAATTAAACTTGTAAAGTTTTATAAATAAAACTTTACAAGTTTAATTCATTTTTATTTTATATTATCACACTCAAAGTGTTACTATATAAAAAATTGGTTATTTTTACATAATTTTTTAACAAAATCTATTGATTTTTCTAGCATTTATTAATATAATGTGAACAAATATTAATAAAATGGGGAATTAATATGAGAAAAGGATTGCAAAATTTAGAAAATAATGAAAATAATAATTATAAAATTATAGCCGTTGATGATGAAGAAGGTATTATTGATTCTTTATCTATATTTTTAAAAAGATCTGGCTATAATTTTACAGGTGTTACAGACCCTCAATTAGCAATTGAAAAAGTAAAAATGAGCATTTTGATTTAATGATTTTAGACTTCATTATGACTCCATTTCATGGTGATCAAGTAGTAGAAGAAATCAGAAAATTTAATAAAGACTTGTATATTTTGTTACTAACTGGACATAAAGATTTAGCTCCGCCTTTAGAGACAATTAAACGATTAGATATTCAAGGATATTGTGAAAAGGGAGACAAATTTGATCAGTTGCTTTTATTAATTGAGACTGGAATTAAATCTATTAAACAAATGAATCAAATCAAAAAAATTAATGATGAATTATCAGATACTTACGAAAAGTTAGAAAGTGCTTACTTAGAAAGTATTCAAACTCTACGTTATACAGTAGAAGCAAAAGATACTTATACTCGTGGTCACTCTGACCGTGTTTCTGAATATTCTGTTTTAATAGGAAAATATTTAGGATTACCAGAAGCAGATTTAAATACTTTAAGAATTGGTGGTTTATTCCATGATATTGGAAAAATCGGTTCCTGACGCAATTTTACAAAAAACGGAAAACTTGATGATGATGAATATTCTCAAATAAAGCAACATCCTAATATTGGTGTTCATATTTTGTCACACGCAAAAATATTTCAAAATATTTTACCAATTGTTGAACATCATCATGAAAAATATGATGGTACTGGATATCCAGGCAAATTAGCTGGTGAAAATATTCCATATTTGGCAAGAATTGCTTCTATTGCTGATAGTTTTGATGCAATGACATCAAAACGCGCTTATAGAGATTCTTTACCTATTGATATTGTTATTTCTGAATTCGAAAAATTTAGAGGAACTCAATTTGACCCTAATATTGATGATGTTTTCTTAGATATTTTGAAAAAATCATTATGACGAAATTGAAGAAATTAGAAATAAATATATGACAGAGTAAAATATTTATTCATGTAATAAAAAAGAATAAGTCATATAATAAAAGATATAATAATTGAATGTGATTGAAGAATAAATTAGAAAATTTTAAAATAGCTAAATGAGGGAACCCAAAATTCTTTTTGGGAAGTATCATTTAGCTATTTTTAGATTTTATATTTGTTCGTATTGAGCCAGAAATTATTATATTTTTTATTATATGACTTATTCTTTTATATAAAATTCTATATTTTATACTTTCATTGATAATCCAACTTTTTGTCTTTCTTTATCAATCTTAATAACCTTAACTTTTACAACATCTCCAACTGATACAATATCAGATGGATTTTTTAATAAATTTTTCACTCATTTCAGATATATGTACAAGACCATCATGTTTAACACCTATATCCACAAAAGCTCCAAAATCAATTACATTTCTTACTGTACCTGTTAATACCATTCCCTCTTTTAAATCCTCTAATTTTAATACATCACTACGTAAAATTGGCTTTGGCATATCTTCACGAGGATCTCTTCCTGGTTTTGAAAGCTCTTCTATAATATCTGTTAATGTCATTTCTCCTACATTTAAATCTGTTGAAGTTTGCAATATCAACTGTTTTTAATTTATTTTGTATAGCTTCTAATTTTTCTTTATTTTTTAAGTCTTTTTTTATCAAAGCCAATCTCATTTAATAATTTCTCCACAACTTCATAACTTTCTGGGTGTACAGCAGTTATCTCAAGAGGATTATCTCCATCTAATATTCTTAAAAATCCTGCACATTGTTCAAAAGCTACTTTACCTAGTTTTGGAACTTTTAATAATTGTTTTCTGTTTTTTAATTTTCCATTTTCATCTCTATATTTAACTATATTATTAGCTATTGTTTTATTAATTCCTGATACATAAGATAATAATGATGGCGTTGCAGTATTTACATCCACACCTACTTTATTAACTGCATCTTCTACTACACCTGTTAAGCTTTCTGATAATTTTTTTTGATCTACATCATGTTGATATTGTCCTACTCCTATTGATTTAGGATCTATTTTTACTAATTCTGCTAATGGGTCTTGTAATCTCCTTGCAATTGATATTGCACCTCTTATAGAAACATTTATATCTGGGTATTCTTCTGTTGCTAGTTTTGATGCAGAATAAACAGATGCTCCCGCTTCACTTACAATTACATAATGTACATCTCTCTTTTTGTATCTTTTATCATGTCTGCTACAAACATTTCAGACTCACGAGAAGCTGTTCCATTTCCTATTGCAATCATATCTACTTTATCTTTTTCAATTAGTTTAAGTAATTCCCTTTTTGCACCTTCTACATCATTTTTTGAGGTTCTGTTGGATATACTGTTGTATAATCTAACAACTTTCCTGTTTCATCTATTATTGCTATTTTACATCCAGTTCTATATGCAGGATCAAATCCATAACTGTTTTTACCTTTTATAGGAGCTCCTAGTAGTAATTGTTTTGAATTTTTTCCAAATACTTTTATTGCCTTTTCTTCTGCTTTTTCTGTTAAATCTGAACGTATTTCTCTATCAACTGAAGGTTCTATTAATCTTTTAAAACTATCTTCAATCGTTGTTTTTTTAACATTTCTGTAAATTGAGTTGTATTTTTTATTATATCTTTTTCAATATATTTCAAATATTTTCTCTTCTGGTTTTTCTAATTTAATTTTTAAAAATTCTTCTTTTTTCTCCTCTATTAATTGCTAAAATTCTATGACTTGGAATAAATTTTATTGCCTCTTGGTATTCATAATACATTTCATAATTAGACTTTTCTTCAGGCTTAGATGCTCTAGTTACTACTTGACCTTCTCTATAACATATTCTCTTTATTTCTTTTCTATATTTAGCATTATCTGAAATATCTTCAGCAATAATATCTAATGCTCCTTGTATTGCATCTTCAACAGTTGCAACAACTTTGTCTTTATTTTTTTTATCTTCTTCTGATAAATTTTCAATATTTACATATTCTTCCTTCATTTACAGATGTTAATGCTTTCCATGTCTAAGTGGTTTGTTGGTTCATCCATTATCAAAAATTCGCTCCAGATAGCATCATTTTAGAAAGAACACATCTTACTTTTTCTCCTCCTGATAAGACTTTAAGCTTCTTTTAATGCTTCGTCTCCTGAGAATAACATTCTTCCTAAAAATCTTCTAACATATGTTTCGTCAGGGTCCTTAGAATATTTTCTTAGCCAATCTGTAATGTTTTCGTCTGTATCAAATAAATAGCTGTTATCCTTAGGGAAATAAGTATGTGTGATAGTTTGTCCCCAAATTATTTCTCCTTCATCTGGCTCTAACTCTCCTGCAATTATTTGAAATAATACTGTTTTAGCAAGTTCATTGTCTGCTAAAAATGCAATTTTATCTTTTGATTTTACATGTAAATGAAATATTGTCTAATATTTTTTCTCCATTTATTGTTTTTGAAATATTTTTTTACTTGTAATATTTCTTTTCCAGGTTCTCTATCTGGTTTAAAATCTACATATGGATATTTTCTATTTGATGGTTTTATTTCATCTAATTCTATTTTTTCTAAGTTTTTTTTTCTTGATGTTGCTTGTTTAGATTTAGAAGCATTTGCACTAAATCTAGCAATAAAATCTTGTAATTCTTTTATTTTCTCTTCCTTTTTCTTATTTTGCTCTCTTGCTTGTTTTAATGCTAATTGACTTGATTCATACCAGAAATCATAGTTTCCTGGGTATACTGTTATTTTTCCAAAATCTACATCTGCTATATATGTACAAACTTTGTTTAAAAAATATCTATCGTGTGATACTACAATTACTGTATTTTCAAAGTTTATTAAGAATTCTTGTAACCAGTTTATACTTTTTAAATCTAAGTCGTTTGTTGGTTCATCTAATAAAAGTACATCTGGATTTCCAAATAAACTTTGTGCTAATAAAACTTTTTACTTTTTCTCTCGCTTCTATTTCTTTCATAAATTTATAATGATTTTCTGGCACAATTCCCAAATCATTTAAAAGCATAGCTGCATCTGATTCTGCATTCCAACCATCTAATTCGGCAAATCTTTCCTCTAATTTTGCAGCTTTCATTCCATCTTCTTCTGAAAAATCTGGTTTTGCATATATTGCTTCTTTTCATTATGTCATACAACTTCTTTATTTCCCATAATTACTGTATCCATAACAGTACAATCTTCATAAGCAAAGTGGTCCTGTTTTAAAACAGATAGTCTTTCTCCTTTATCTAAACTTACATCTCCTTTGCTTGGTTCTATCTCTCCTGATAAAACTTTTAAAAATGTAGATTTCCCAGCGCCATTTGCTCCTATAATTCCATAACAATTTCCTTTTTTATTAAAACGTATATTTACATCTTCAAATAACACCCTTTTTCCAAATCTAACTGTAACTCCATTTGCACTTAACATTTCTTATCCTCCTAATTCTAAATCGATGGTATTATATATCATTTTTCGTTTATTTTCAAGTAAAAAACGCTTTTAAGTTTTACTATAATATAAAAAAAAAGTAGAACTGTCTTATTTAAACAATTCTACTCTATATTTAATCATCAAATAATAATTTAATTCCCCATAAACCAGATATTCCTACTAAAACATATATAACTCTTGAAATCATCTCTCCAAATATAACTGCTACTAAGTTAAAATTAAAAAATCCAATTAATCCCCAATTAATAGCTCCAATTATAATTAAAACTAAAGCTATTTTATCTATAACTTTCATTTTTCCTCCTTTACTTTTCTTTTGTACTTATTATATGCTATTTTTTTTTTGTTTATACATATTGTTGAATTTTTTTATTTTATATGATATTTTGTATATATTAAAATAAAAGAGAGGGATTTTTATGAAAAAAAATTTAAAAAGTAAAAAAAATAATAATAATAAAATAGCTATTATTTTTTCATTTGTTATTATTTTAATTGTTGTTTTTTTATTTTATAACTTTATACTAAAGCAAAATGATATTGAAAAATCACAATCACAGATTAGCTCTAATTCTGAATCAACCACAACTCAAGTCACAGATACAACTTTTACAATGACTGCGATTGGAGATGTTATGTGTCATAATACACAATATTGGGATGCTTATAATAAAGAATCAGATACTTATGATTTTTCTTATGTATTCAAAAAATATTAGTCATTACATACAAAATTCAGACATTTCTATTGGAAATTTAGAAACTAGCTTTGCTGGAAAAGACCGTGGTTATAGTAACTATCCAACCTTTAATTCCCCTGATGCATTAGCTTATAATTTGAAAGATATGGGACTTGATATTATTTCAACAGCTGGTAATCATTGCTTAGATATGGGATTCAGTGGACTATCAAGAACTATTGACGTTCTTGATGATGCTGGTATTAAGCACCTTGGAACTTATAAAACCCAAGAAGAACAAGATAAAATTTTAATTCAAGATGTTAAGGGCGTTAAAATAGCATTTATTGATTATACTTACGGAACCAATGGTATTCCCGTTCCATCTGATAAAGGTTATTCTGTTAATTTAATTGATAAAGATTTAATAACTAAACACATTAATAAAGCAAAATCTGAAGGAGTTGATATGATTGTAGCTTGTATGCATTGGGGAACAGAAATATCACTATAAATTTTAGACATCTCTATTGCTTGTTTATTTTCAGTAATAGCATCTTCTAGTATATCTTCATCCTCATCGTAAAGTTTTATTATTTTTCCTCTTAATGTTCTTTCCATTACAGCTTCATTTGAACGTATTGATGTTGTAAAATAAACCAAACTCTTGTCCAAACTTAATAATTTAAGTAGCTCTTGATTTTTCATAGAGGCCTTAAGAGTTGTTTCCGCTTTTTCAGTTTCTTTATTTATTCTTTTTAACATCCATCCCCTATAACAACTATATCTGGGCAAATATTACCTTTCTCATATTTCATTTCAGAACTGATACCACAACATTCTAAAAGCTTCTTTAATGCTTTCTATATTAATTATATTTACTTTATCTTCTAACTTCTCTTTTAATTTATTTGTAAAATGTGGATTTTCCTCAATTATAATTACATCTTTTTTACTTTTCATTTTTTTCCTCTTTTCAATTGAAACTTTTCGAGTTTAATTATACACCAAGATTACGTTTTATGTCAATTAGTTTTTATTAAGTTTATATTGCCGTAAGTTCGAAGAATTTTTCTATAATACAAAAAAAGCGATATAATAATTTATATCGCAAAAAGTGGTGCGCCATAGAGGGGTCGAACCTCCGACCGTCAGATTAAGAGTCTGCTGCTCTACCAACTGAGCTAATGGCGCATTTATTTAATTTTGACTTTTAAATTATATTACCTTTTTGATATATTGTCAATATTTTTATAAAAAATAATAAAAAAAGAGGCGTTCCTATTTGTGGTGGTATCACCTCTTATATTTAGTTCTATTCTTTACTCTCAGTTGTTGGCGTAGTATTTGTTTCCGTTGTTGTTTTATTTCCTGATGGTGTTGTTTCTGGTCGTTTTTCTTCTGTAGTATTTGTAGAACTTTCAACTGATTCAGTTGTTCCCTCTGTTACATTTATTGTTTTATTATTAGCTGACTTTGTTCCTTTAATAATAATTCTTTCCATAGCATCATAAGTATCTCTTGAAAGTAGCTTTGTTGATATTACTTTTCCATTTAACATTTTTGTAATATATGTTTCTGTTTTTAATCCATTTGTACCTTTCTGTTTTACTTTTTCTGTACCCACATCTAAACTCTCATCTTCTACATATCTTACTGAAAATGGAATAGTTGCAACTGTCTTTGTACTAAATTTAAAAGTATATTCATTTTTCTTCTTTAATACCATAAATAGATATAGTTGCTATACCATTTTGTGCTGATGCAGAAATTCTTACAGGATATTGTCTTGTATTTTTAAATTTAAAATCAGTTAAACCATATACTACTGTTGCATCTCTTCCTGGTCCTACATATGAAGTAACAAATTGATGGTTTCTTCTTTCTACTATTTCTAAATCTGCTAATAATACAGAATTATAAAGTGTTGATGAAATTTGGCATATTCCTCCTCCAATTCCATCTACTACCTGGCCTCCTGAATATATTTTTCCATTTTTATAACCAGCAGCAGCAGTTCTTGCTCCTAATGCTTTGTTATATGAAAATGTGTCCCCAGATAATATTACTTTTCCATTTATCTTTTGACATGCAATTTTTAAATTAGTTGATCTATCTACATCACTTACATCAAACCTTGTCGTAAAAGTTGCTAATTGATCTGGGAAAGCCTCAGAACCAATTTGACTTATTGTAACTTTAGGTTTAGTAATTTTCAATTTTATTACATATTCTTCTTTTTCTTCTTCTAATAAAGCTTTGCCTCTTCTACATCAAAATCTATTCCCTCTACTTCTGGATATACAGCAAATGGATTTTTTTGTATAATATGCATCTTTTGCTTCTGTATATATCTCTTCATGTATTTTATCAATATCTATACTCTCTGGCTCTTTATTTAATACAGGAATTTCTATTATTTTTTCTTTAAATTAACATCATTTAATCTTTCTTTTTATTTCATTTAATAATTTTTCTGTATCAATTTTAACTCCTGCTTTTCCCTTTGTTATAATTAACTCATCATCTTCAACAGAATAACTAGATTCAACAACTACTCCTGGTAAATTTACTCCTATATCTTCTATATTTTGTTTTGCAACTTCTTCATTTAATGTCATATCTACATTTATATTTTTTTTTACATAACAATGTATATAAAATATCATAATTATTAAAAAATATATTATCTTTTCTTCCTACTAAATAAGCATCTTCTATAGCTTTATCTATATTGTAATTAACTTCTAATAATGTTGGATTAAGTGTTGTTTCAAAATCTTCATATTTAATGTCAATTTCTTCTTCCTTTTTTTCTTGATACATTGCCTCAATTTTTCCTTTTGCTTCTTCTTTTTTGACAATCCTGATACTTCAATTCCTGAAATAGAAACTCCACTTACGATTTTATCATTTCTAATATTAAGCAATGCAAAAAATAGTAGATACAACTATTCCTAAAATTACAAGAATCCCAATGATAATTGCTATTAAAATAGAATTTCTTTTTTATTCGTTTTTTACTTTTTTTCAACTTCCTTATTTTTTTTGTTCAGACTTACTAACTTTTTTTATCTTCTTCTTTTTTTATCTTTATTTTTCTTCTCATCTTTTATTTCTTCGGAAGTCGATATCTTTTTCTTCTTTAACTACACTATCTTTCATAAAAATTCCCCTTTTGTTTTTATCTATTTAAATCTTACCATAAACACACTTTTTTTACAATATTTTAACTTTTAATTTTTTTTTAATATTTCCTAATCTAATAGTATGTATAAACTATTAAATTATACCTTCCAAAAATTTTTGAAAAATTTTTGAAAAATTTTTGAAAAAAACACTTGAACATTGTAGAATTTAATATTATAATGTTGACAGCAAAAGATAAATAAGGAGAGAATTTAAATGGAATTAACAAAAAATATATTCTTCAATACAGATAAATTAGTAGAAAATAGTAAAGTAAAAATCTCATATATAGGAAAACTTTATCAAGATGCTTCAACAGAAGTATCTATTCATTATGGTTTTGGAATAAATTGGGATAATGTAAATGATATACAAATGGTTAAAACAGATTTAGGTTTCCAAGCAGAAATTGATTTGCTAGAAGGAGATACATTTAATTTTTGTTTTAAAAACGAAAATAATGTGTGGGATAACAACAATGGCCAAAATTACGTATTCCCTTTAGAAAAAGTTCAAAAAAATTAGTTGTTTTAGAAGATGAACCTGTATCATTGGGATCTGCTAGAAAATTAAGACGTTCTTATTTATGGAGTAAAAAAGTTCGTTTAGCAGTATATAAAATAATAACTTATTTACCAAAATTAATTTCAGGAAATTATAAAAAGAAAATTAACAGATGCAAACGGATAACCAAAAAACACACTAATATTTAAATATTAGTGTGTTTTTTTCTTATTAAGTAATAATCCATCCTCCATTTACTGATATAATCTGACCTGTTGTGAAATTATCCTCAATTAACCATTTAACACATTTTGCAATATCTTGTGGCAAGCCAATTCTACCTAATGGTGTGTCTTCTTCTAATTGTTTCAGTTCTTCCTTGCTTAATTGCTCGTTCATATCTGTATCTATTGCATTCCTGGTGCAATAGAATTTACTCTTATATTAGATGGTCCTAATTCCTTTGCCAAAGCTTTTGTCAATCCATCCATTCCTGCTTTAGAAATAGAATATATAACTTCAAGAGATGCCTCCTACCATTCCCCATACTGAAGATATATTTATTATATTTCCTTTATTATGTATCATATTTGGTATTACTTCTTGGCACATAACAAATGCAGAATATAAATTATTATTAATAACTCTATTCCAATCACTATCAGTTTCTTCTGTAAACATTTTATATTCACTTATACCAGCATTATTAACTAAAATATCTATTTTTTTATACTTTTCTTAAAGTATATTCTACTAATTTCCTTTTGCATCCTCTCTTTTAGAAATATCTGCCTTAAAGATATCAATATTAATATTTTCTTTTTTAATTCTTCTTGCAATTCTATAGCCTTTTTTTCTGAATTATTATAATTTGCTATTACTTGTATGTCTTCCCTTTTTGCAAGCATCTTCGCAATTTCTCTACCAATTCCCCTTGATGCTCCTGTTACTATGGCAATTCGTTTCATAAAATTACTCCTTTTTATTTACTTTTTAATATTTTAACATTTTTATTTCGTAATTGCAAAAAAAAAAAGCCAATAATTAAGAGCTTTCTCAAAACTAATGACCTTTAAGATGGAGCCACTTCCCAGATTCGAACTGGGGACCCTCGCATTACAAGTGCGATGCTCTGGCCAGCTGAGCTAAAGTGGCATACTTTATATAAAAATAATTGGTGACCCGTACGGGAATCGAACCCATGTCTCCGCCGTGAAAGGGCGATGTCTTAACCGCTTGACCAACGGGCCTTATATATAAAGAACTAAATAATTTTAATAATTATTTAGTTCTTTTGGTGAGCCATCCGCGACTCGAACGCGGGACAACTTGATTAAAAGTCAAGTGCTCTACCACCTGAGCTAATAGCCCACATAACTGTGATAACCACAACGCTTTTTATAGTTTACAACATTTTTTCACAAATGTCAATACATTTGTGAAAAAAAAAAAATCGTTTTTTTGTGTATATTATGCATTTAGTTTTTCTAAAACTTCATTTACATCTATTCCATGAACGTCACAAGCTTCTTCTAAAGTCTCCATTTGTGAAGCAGGACAACCCAAACAATGCATTCCTATTTCTAATAATATCTCTGCTTTTTCTGGAGCTTTTTCTAATATTTCTCCTATTCTTGTATCTTTATTAAAATTCATTTTAATTCCTCCTACATAATTTTTATTAATCTTATCTTTGTCAAGTCTAAAAACAACCTAACTTTTATAAATTTTAACATAATTTTTTAAAAAAGTATAGACAAATATAAAAAAATATTGTATTATGGTAAAAATTGTAAGGCGGTGATAATATTTCTAGATTAATAAATGCTTATTTCTTAACCTTTATTATATATCTTTTTATTACTTTATATTCATTGTATAGTTTTTTTGATATAATATTATTTCATAACAAGCAAGGTTCTAAATTAGAAATCAAAAAGAAAAACCTTTTTTAAATAGAGGAGGTTTTATTTTATCCTTAAACATATAAAAAAAAAATATTATTTTGTTTTTCATTCTTTATTTTATCCAGTATTCTTACTATAAAAAACTTTTTATCCAATTTATATATCTAAAGAAATTATTATTCCTTATGGTATTCATCCTTTTGATATATGTTCAAAAAAAATCCCGAATTATGGTTATATATAAAAAATTATTTATATCTGTATTTTTGTTTTTTCTAATTTTATAATAAGCAATTTCATTTATATTAGAATTCTTTCTAAGATCACAAAAGTTTTTAATTTTTCAACTATAACTTCTAATTCAATTAATAATAAGAAATTCAAAAATCACTCCAAAAATTTTATAAATTCTCTTCATTTATTAATTGGTTTTGATGAAGATAGAAAAACTAATATATATATCCCTGAATCTGGTTTATATCAAAACTTTTTTAATTACAGGAACAATTGGCTCTGGTAAAACTTCTAGCGCTATGTATCCCTTTACTCGTCAACTCTTAGAATATAATAGTAACAATTTGGATAAAAAACTCGGAATATTAATATTAGATGCAAAAAGGAAACTATTATAATCAAGTAAAAAAATATGCTAAACAATTCAACCTTTTAAATGACTTAATTGTAATAGAATTAAACTCAAATGTTTTTTATAACCCTTTGCATAAACCTAATTTAAAAGCTCGTGTTTTAGCTAATAGATTAAAAACAATTCTGTTATTATTCTCAGAAAATAATTCTGAATCTTATTGGCTAGATAAAGCTGAGCAAATTATTTGTGAAGCTATAAAATTGTGTCGACTTTATAATAACGGATATGTTACTTTTCTTGAATTACATAAATTAATAACTAATCCAAATTATTATAATGAAAAAATTCAAATATTAAGAAATTTATTTATTAATTCTAAATTTTCTAAATCCCAAATCTATGAACTAAATGCCTGTTTAGATTTCTTTGAAAAAAATTTTTTTCTCTCGATAGATAGAACAAAAAAATATTAATTTCTGAAATAACAAGAATAACAAATACATTTATTTCTGATTACGATGTAATGTCTACATTTTGTTCTCCAAAATCTAAATTAACATTTAATACTTTTGATACTGTTTTAGAATCTGGAAAAATCGTAGTTTTAAATATAAATATTTCTGAATATAACATGTTATCTAAAAATCATTGCAACATATCTAAAACTTGATTTTCAAACAGAAATAATGTATCGTTTATCTAAGAATATAGTAAAAACTTCGGCTTTTATATGTGATGAATATGATAAATTTGCTAGCAAAACAGACTGTGAATTCTTTTCTTTAAGTAGAGAAGCTAAATGTATTAATATCGTTAGTACTCAAAGTTACTCTTCTCTAAAAATCTACTTTAAAAGATGATTCTTCCGTAAAAGTCATAATTCAAAATCTAATCAATAAAATTTGGTTTCGCACAGATGATTCTTTTTACCATTGAAGATGCTCAAAAACAATTAGGAAAAGAAGAAAAAGAAAAAATTTCTAAAAGCATTTCCGAGAGTGCTAAAGAAACTAAATTTAATTATATTACTAATAGTTTAAACTCTGAAAATTCAAATATATCTGAAACTTTTAGCAGTTATACTCAAAATGATTTTATCTTTGAATCTAATTTCTTTACTCAAAATTTAGAAACATTTACTGCCCTTACATTTTTATCTAATGGAAACAAAATATATCCACCCAAGAAATTAAAAATGTTTCCTTATTTTAAAAAATAATAGTTTTATAAGTTTTCCTATAAAAACTTAAATAAAATAAAGGACTGATTTATTTGAGAAAAAAAATTTTTTTATTTTATCTTTTACTTTTACTTTTTTATTTTTATATTATTAAATTCCCTATCTGTAACATCTCTTGCTTGGGGTAGTCCACAAATAGTAAGTAAAATTAATTCTGCTTTTGAAAACATAGAAAAATGGATTTTGCAAATATCTACTCCAGCAGCTGCAGTAGCCGTAGGAAGTGGTGTTTTTTTATGAAAAAAATTTAGTTTTGGAGAAGAAGAAAAAATTAGAACCGGTAAAAAAATTATAAAAAGGATCTTTATTTTCATATGCTTTTATTCTTGCGATTGATCTAATTTTGTCTGCTATTAAATCATTAATTTCTTAAGGAGGATAAATTGGAGGATACTAGTAATATTACACAAACTATTATTAATACTATAAATACTATTTTTGAAAACTTTATTTGCTTCTATAGACAATAATTTATATTCACTTTTAGATGAAATAACATTTATTAATTCAGATATTATAAAAGATCAAACATTTGAAAAAATTTTTTGGCACATCCACTTCTAATGGTATTTTAATTATTGCTAATTCTTTATTATTAGGATTTATTATATATTATTCTATTAGATACTTAATGTCTCATCTTACTTTTAATAAAGTAGAGAATCCCTTTAGTTTTATTATTAAATTAATTATATTTCGGAATATTTATGAATTTTTTCATTTTCTATTTTAACATTATTTTTAGACTTGATTTCTAATATTTCTTTATCTATTAGAGCTCTAGGCGAAAATCTTTTTAATCATTCCATCTGTTTTTCTGAATTAATTATTAAAATAAACTCTAATATCTCTATAAATTCAAATTCTATTGATATTTTTCTCCATAAACGGAATTATAAAAAGCACTTTAACACTTTCATTAGTAAATTTAGTTTTTTCTTATTCTTTCAGATACATTATGATTAAAATATTTGTACTTTTAGCTCCATTCTCTTTTCTATCTCTTACTTTAGAATCTACTTCTTGGTTCTTTAAATCTTGGCTGAAAAATATATTTTCTTTAATTATTTATTCAAATTATAGTTTCTCTTGTTCTCCTTATATTATTTTCTTTTGATTTTTCTAATTCCAATTTATTTACTAAATTTGTTTATGTAGGTGGGATTTATGCTTTAATAAAAGCTAACACTATTGTACGTGAATTTATCGGAGGTATTTCCACAAATATCTCACAAACTGTGCAAAATTTTTCTAATTTAAGAATGTGAGGAGGTTTTCTATGAAATTTATTTTTCCTAAAAATTATAATTTTAAAAATAAGATATTTGGAATTATTGATTATTCTACTGCATTAGTTAATATTATTTGGTATGCTTTTATTTTTTTATTAATTAATCTTTTATTTTCAAACATAAAAATAAAAATATTTGTATTTATTTTTACTTGTTTTCCAGTTCTTTTATTTAGTATTTCTGGTTTAAATGGAGAAAATTTTCTTTATGTTTTTTTTTATATGTTAAAATATTTTTAAAACAGAAATTATATTTTTATGATAAAAATTATAAAAAATATTAAAATTTATTTTTATATTTTAATTTTTAAAATTATAGTTATTTAAAATTTATATTTTATCTTGAATTTTCTGTCTAAAAAAGTTATAATTTGAGTTACAAAGTTTAATTTTTATTTAGGAGCGTTTTATTATGAAATTAGAGCAAAATGAAAAACCACTTTTATTTTCAGAAACAATAATTCCAGACATATTCTTTTCTGAACATTTATCTGAATTGCCTGGTGATTACTTGAAAATTTATTTATATATGATTTTTTTATCAAAATATGGTAAAGATGTAAAATTAAATGATTTATCTAAAAAATTAAATATTCCTTTAAAAGCTATTAATGATGGAATGAAATTTTTAGAAGAACACCATTTAATAACTAAAAAACTACCGGATATATTATAATTGATTTACAAGAAGCTACTTTGCATAACTTATATACTCCTAATCTAACTATGTCAAAAGAAAAAATAGAACAAACTTCTAAAAAAAACAAGTCTAAATCTAAAGCAATTGAACATATCAATAATACATATTTTCAGGGAATTATGGGACCATCATGGTATAATGATATTGATTTATGGTTTACAAAATACTGTTTTGATGAACAAGTTATGATAAATTTATTTGATTATTGTTATAAACGTAGTGCTTTACATAGAAATTATGTTCAAACAGTTGCTGAAGCATGGGCTTCTAATAAAATTAAAAACTTGGAACGATTTAGATACTTATTATCAACAACAAGAGAGTCTAAATAAAATAAAAAAATCTATTGCTAAAAAATTAGGAAAATATAATGGACTAACACAATATGAAGAAGCTTATATAGAAAATTGGATTTTAGATTTTGGATATGATATGAATATTATAGAAATAGCTCTAAAAAAGAACTACTTTTAAACAAAATCCTACATTTGAATATATTAATAATATTATAACAGATTGGCATAATAGAAATTTAAAAACTCCTTCTGAAATTACTGCTTTTATTGAGCAAAGAAAGAAACAAAATAAAGATACAAAAGCACTTAAAACCACAGTAAATAAGGCAAATTATGAGCAAAGAAAATATTCTAATTTAGATTTTCTTTATGCAAATAACATAGAAAAAGAAGGGAAATTAAATGTCTAATGAAATCTTAAATTCTTTAATAAAAGAATATGAACAAAAAAATTATTAGCAGAATTAGATTTAGAAAAAAAAAAAAAAATTTATATAAAAAAATTCCAAAATTAAAACAAATAGAAGATGACCTAAATCAATTTGCTATTAATACTGCTAAAAATATTTTAAAAAATAATGAAGCTTCTATTAATGAACTAGAAATAAAAAATCTTCTCAATTAAAAAAAAAAAAAATTGAAATTTTAAAAGAACTTAATTTACCAACAGATTATTTACAACCTTTTTATGAATGTAAAATCTGTAATGATACCGGCTATATAATGAATAATAATTACAAAACAGAAATGTGTAATTGTTTAAAACAAAAACTATTAAATTATTCTTTTAATAAATCAAACATGTCTAATCTAGATAAAGAAAATTTTAATAATTTTAATGAATTAATTTTTTCTGATGAAGTTGATTTATCTAAATATAGATTTAATATTTCACCAAGAAAAAATATTACTAATATAAAAAATAAATGCATTGATTTTGTAAACAATTTTGATAATATAAATCAAAAAAATCTATTATTTACAGGAAATACTGGTTTACGGTAAAACTTTTATGTCGAATTGTATTGCTGCTGAATTGCTAAAAAAGGGTAAAACAGTATTATATCAAACAGCTCCTATACTTCTTGAAAATGTTATAAATTATAAAATGAGTAAACAAAAAGACTCATTAGATAATATCTATAAATCTATTCTAGACTCTGATTTATTAATTATTGATGACCTAGGGACAGAATGTTTAAATAGCATGAAATTAAGTGAATTATTTACAATTTTAAATACAAGAATTTTAAACTTAAATCATAAACCAACTAAAACAATTATATCGACAAATTTAAATATTAATGATATTTTTAATAATTATGAAGAGCGTATTGGTTCAAGAATAGCTGGTTATTATGATATATATTGTTTTTTTGGTGATGATTTAAGATTTAAAAGAGGCATATAATGCCTCTTTTTTTTTTTTATTCATTTTCAATATCCGGAGTTAAAGTTTCAATACTTACTACTTTTCCTCCATCATTTGTTCTCATCAATGTTACACCCTGTGTTGATCTTCCCAAAATGCTTACGTCTTTTACATTAATTTAATAGTTCCCTTATCTGTTATAAGCATTACATCATCTTCTTCAGTTGCAATTTTACTCCAACTAATTTTCCGGTTTTTGGTGTAATTTTATATGTAATTACACCTCTTCCGCCTCTTTTTTGAACTCTGTATTCGTCTAGTTCTGTACTTTTTCCAAATCCATTTTCTGTAATAGCTAATAATGTAGCTTTTCCTCCATTAATAACAGATTCCATACCAATTACTTCATCTTCATCATCTAATCTAATTCCAATTACGCCTTGTGAAACTTCTTCCTATTGGACGAACCTCTTTTTCTTCAAATGTAATACATAAACCATTTTTGTTACTAATACTACATTATCTTGTCCATCAGTTAATTTACTCCGGAAATTAGTTCATCTTTATCTTTTAATGTAATTCCCTTGCAATCCAGTTTTTCTTGTTGTATCATATTCTTTTAATGCTGTTTTCTTAATTAAACCATTTTTAGTAGCCATTAATAAATATTTACCTTCAGCAAAATTTTGAATAGGAATAACTGCAGATATTTTTTCTCCAGCATCAAGGCTTAATAAGTTTACAATTGCCGTTCCTTTTGCTGTTCTTCCAGCTTCTGGAACTTCATATCCTCTTAATTTATATAGCTTTTACCTTTATTAGTAAAGAATAAAATTAGTATCATGTGTTGATGATGTAAAGATTTGTTTTACAAAATCACTTTCACGAGTTGCAATTCCTGTAATTCCTTTTCCGCCTCTTCTTTGGCTTTTTATATGTATCTATTGGCATCCTTTTAATATAACCAAAATGAGTTAATGCGATAACTGTCTGTTCTTTTTTATTAGATCTTCTATTTCTATATCACCTTCTGCAGGTTTTATCTTGTTTTTCTTTCATCACCATATTTTCTCTTTAATTTTTAATAATTCTTCTTTAATTACTTCAAATACTAAATGTTCGCTATTTAATATATCTCTTAAATGCTCAATTAATTTCATTAATTCTTGATATTCTTCTTCAATTTTTTTCACGTTGTAATCCTTGAAAGTGTTCTTAATCTCATATCTAGTATTGATTGAGCTTGTATATCTGAAAGATTAAATCTTTTCATTAATCTTTCTTTAGCATCATCATAAGAAGTTCTTATAATACTAATAACTTCATCAATATTATCTATCGCTATTCTTAAACCTTCTAATATATGAGCTCTAGCTAATGCTTTATCTAATTCAAATTTAGTTCTTCTTAAAATACAACTGTTTTTCTATGATCAATGTAATAGTCTAAGCATTTTCTTAAAGTTAATATTTTTGGCTCTCCATTTACTAAAGCAAGCATTATTACACCAAAACTTGTTTGCATTTGTGTATTTTTAAATAATTGATTTAATACTACTTGTGCATTTGCATCTCTTTTTAATTCAATTACAATTCTTACTTTTTCTTTTCTATCTGATTCATCTCTTATTTCAGAAATTCCTTCAAGCCTCTTTTTTCCCTAACTAAATGAGCCATATTTTCAATAAGTCTTGCTTTATTTACTTGATATGGTAGAGATTTTACTAAAATTCTTTGTTTATTATTACTCATTTCTTCTATTTCTGTTTCTGCTCTTAGAATTATTTTTCCTCTTCCTGTTGTATATGCTTCTTTGATACCTTCCATTCCTATAATTAAACCTTCTGTAGGAAAATCTGGACCTTTTATAATCTTCATTAATTCTTCATCTGATACATTATCTTCATCTATTATTTTAATAATTCCATCAATTACTTCTGTTAAATTATGTGGTGGTATGTTTGTTGCCATTCCTACGGCAATACCTGATGATCCATTTACAAGAAGTGCTGGAATTTGAGCAGGCAATACAGTTGGTTCTTGAAGTCTATCATCAAAGTTTGGCATAAAATCTACTGTATTTTTTTTCTATATCAGTAAGCATTGTTTCTGCAATCTTTGACATTCTCGCTTCTGTGTAACGGTATGCTGCTGGTGGATCTCCATCTACGGAACCAAAGTTTCCATGTCCATCAACTAATACGTATCTCATTGAAAAATCTTGTGCTAACCTTACCATAGCATCATAAACAGAAGCATCTCCGTGTGGATGATATCTACCTAAAACATCTCCAACTGTCGTTGCAGATTTTCTATATGGCTTATCTGGAGTAAGCCCATCTTCATGCATTGTATATAAAATTCTTCTGTGAACAGGTTTTAATCCATCTCTTACATCCGGAAGAGCACGTTGTACAATAACACTCATAGCATAATCAATATATGCTGTTTTCATTTCTTCTTCAATATCTCTTTCAATTATCTTTCCATCTTGTCTTTCTGCCATTGTTTATACCTCTTTCCTTTTTTATGTTACGTTCTTATACAAATGCTATTATACAAGATAACTCTAAAATATGCAAGTAAATTTTTATAAAATTTTTTTTGTTTAATTATCTAGTTTCATATTCAATTATTCCATTTTATCTTACATTAATTTTATTCAAATTATTCTAATTTAAATTTTTTAATAATTTTATTTCTTCTTGATTTAGATTAAAATCTTTATTATTATTTTTTATTAAATTATGAATCATTTCTATTTTTCTTGCCTCTTTTATCTTTTCCTCTACAGGAAGTATTTTTTTTATTTCTTTTTCTATTTTATTAAATTCTTTTTCCATATTATCAAAATCTTTTTTTTGGTAATATTTTTTCCAACTATTTATATTATTTTCTAAACTTGTTTCTATACTTTCTTGTTTTTTTAATGTATCTTTTATATTTTTTTTCTATATTATGAATTAAAGTATTTTTTCCATCTTTTATTAGACTTAAAATATTCGTATTTATTTTTCCTTTTTTACTGATAAATTTAGAACATTATCTATTAACTTTGAAATTGAATTTATGATTTCTCCACTCTTTATCGCATTTTCAACTTGTGAAATATTTGTAAAATTTCCTGTTGTAATAGTCCGAATTTTATTAAATTATTTTTTACATCTATTACTTGTTCTTCAATTAAATCTGGTAAAATATATCTTAAACCTATATCTATTGCCCCATTTATTGCTAATATTTTTTTAAACTAAATCAATTAATTTTTTTTTTCTGAAAAATTTTTAAATATTTTTATCAATTTAAAATTTATTTATTTATTAAAAAAATGAATAAATAGAAACCTTATTTTTTATTGCAAATATTTTTTTATTAATATCTATTTTTCTATTTTCTTATTATTTTTTTTAAAAAATTCTTTTCTTTTATTTTTTAATTAAAAATTATTATTTATTACAATTAAATCTTTTAATCACTATTTTTAATATCTATAATTATTAATTCATCATATTTTTTAAATATCTATTAAAATATAATCATATTTATTTTATATAATTTTTATTAAATTTTTTTTTACAAAAAATTTTTTTGTTGATTAATTTTGTTTTTTTATTTTTTACAACATTAAAATAAAATTAATATTTTTATTTTTTTTATTTTTCTTTTAAGAATATATTTAATTAAAATTTTCTTTTTTAATTTTTCTAAATAATTAAGTTTTTTTTTTTTTTTTTTTAAATTTTTCCTGATAAAATTTTTTTATCATTCTTTTTAAATAAATTAAATAACAAATTTATTTGTTGTTTTTCCAGACTGTTTCTCCATAAATTGCTATGATTTTTTTTTTAAATAAATTTTTTTTTTTTATTTTATCCGTAAATTTATTTTTTTTTTCTTTATATATAAATTTTATTTACTTTTATTTTTTTAATTTTTTTCCTTATTTTTATTTTTCTTGTTTTAAAAAAAAATATTATTTCTATTTTTTATTAATTAATTTTAAAATCTTTATTAATTCTTCTATAAAATATTTCACCTGGTATATCTTCACTAATAAAAATTATTCCTATATCTTTTTTTTTTTTTGAAAATTTCTATAATTTTTTCATTTTATTGTTATATTTTTTTTATTTAAATAAATTTTATAAATGTTATTTTTTTTTTATATTTTTTATAATTTTTATTTTCAATTTGTTATAGCTTTTTGTTCATTTTATCACCTTCAAAATTTTTTTTTCTAAATCTGAACACTCTATTTTTGTTAATATATGATCTTCTCCAACAAACATTAAACATTCTCCTCTTTTTAATGACTTTATTTCAATTTTTTTTTTTTTCAGATAAATTTGCAAAATCTGAAATATTTTTATATTTTCTTCTTCTAGTGAAAAAATGTTTTTATACTTGAATTATTTAAAATACTTTTTTCCATATGTTCCACTTTCTAAACTAAAAATATCAGATATATCTTGTGTTATAGCAACACTACTTCCTCCATATTTTCTTATTGTTTTAAATATTTTATATATAAAACTTGCAACCTTCTTTATTAGAAGTTACACCGATTAATCTCCAAATTTCATCTAAGTAAATAGCCTTCTTTTTATTTTCTATTTTCTTTTATTTTATCCCAAAAAAATCTGTAAATAAATACATTCCATATTTAAGATTTTCTTCTCCTAAATCATATATATCTGCAATAATTAAATTCATTATTTAATTTTATATTTGTATAATTATTAAAAAATTTCATTGACCCTTGTACAAATGGAATTAATTTTATTCTAAACTTTTCTGTTCTTTTATCTTTTCCTAATACATTATATAAATCCTCTAAAATCGGCATTTTTTTTTGATTTTTTAAATTCCTTTTTATTATTTTTTTTTTTCATACAAACTTTCATCGTTAAAATTAATATTCTTTTTAATTTTATATGTTTCAATTAATTTTTTCTTCTATTAAAGCTTTTTCTTCTTCTGTAAGTTCTCCAAAAATCAAATTAAAAAATCCTATAAGTTTTGATATCTTGGTCGCTAAATATCCTTTTTCTCCTTCTTCTATACTTTCTTTTCTTATTTCTAATATATTAATATATGTATTAGATGTTGGTCCTATTTTTACCTGAATTCCATGTAATTCTTTGCATAAAGAATTATATTCTCGTTCAGGATCTACTATATATTGAGAAATTCCTAATAATTTATATCTTAATATTAATAGCTTTGTATAAAAGATTTACCTGCTCCACTAGTTCCGAAAATACATATATTAGCATTTTTATATTTTTTTCAGTATTATACCTATCAATAAAAACTAGTGAATTATTGTATATATTTGTCCCTATAAAAATTCCATTTGGATCAAAAATTGTTGAAGATATAAATGGATATGTAGAAAGTAAACCTGATGTTAATATATTTCTTCTTGCTGCATTTTTTTTTATAATTTCCCTATTTTCTGATATTGGTAAAGTAGCTAAAAATATTTCCTCTTGTCTAAAATTTGCTCTTCTTGTTTGCATACCTTTACTTTTTGTGCTATCCCTTCAATTTTATTTAAATAATGTTCTAGATCTTTTATATTATCTGCATATAAATTTATATAGATATATAAATAATAAATATCTTCATTATTTATTTGAATTTCTTTTCTAATATATTTGGCATCATTATATGTAAAAAGCTGCAAGCTCTATATCTTCTCTATTTTCGTTTCCCTCTTTTAACTCTACACCTACATTTCCTATATGATAAGTTAGTTCTTTTATTGCCTTATATGAATCTTGTTTTTCATAAAATATCGAAATATTCATGTTAATATTAGTTTCAATTAAACTTTTTAATAGAATATCATTCTGCTCTCTATAATAATCTACCACTATTAATCCTGCATAAAATATATTATCAATTTCAATATACTTTTGGATTTTGCAAATTTACATATGATGGACATATTTCATCTTTTTTTGATTAATAGTACCTTTATAAAAATTTTTCTTCCTTTTCTTTTTTTATTCTTTTTTCATTTATTTTTTTCTTTTATTATTTTTTTTATGTTTTTATATTTTTGCCTCCTAAAATAAATTATTTATTCTTTTTTTTTATTTTGATTTTTATCTTCATTATTTATTTTTTTTTATTTTTATATTATTTTTATTATTATTTTTTTTTATTATTTTTTTTATTATCTATTTTTTTTATTATCTATTTTTTATTTTTATTATTTAAAAAAATAATATAATAAATTTTCAACATCTTTTTATTTGATAATTCTGAAACTAAATTTCCTGAACGTAATAAACATTCTTTGATTTTAAAATATTTTTCTTTTAAATCATTTTTTAATATTTCTTCTGTTTGATTATTTTTATTTTTTCTTTAATTTCGCCTGATATAATAATATAAAAAAAATCTTTAGATGATGATTTTTCTTTCTGAATTAATTTTATTGATATAATCTATATAATTATTAGCTATTTTTTCAAATATTTTATTTTCTTTTTTTGAAATATTTTTTTTTGATTTTTGAAATATGATTATTTAAATCTTCTTTATTACTTTGAATTAAAATTTGAATATTAAAATTACACGTTTTTAAAAAAATTTTATAAGAATTTAATATTGATTCTTTTTCTAAATTGATTTTAAATTATAATTAATCGGATTTACCTTTTATTATTTTTATTAATTTATTATTTTTTAATTTAACAACTCCTTCCTTATTAATTTCTTTTATGGGCAACCATTTTTGTAGAGTTAATTTATTTATTTTCTTCACCTCCTATTTCAGGAAAAATTTTACATTATTTATCTTTACTTGTCAAGAACTTTTCATCGACAAAAATCGACTTAAGAGTTTTTAAAATAAAAATTAAAAATTTTTTATTTTTTTTTTATATATTTTTTAAATTTGTTCATAATAATTTTATAAGGTTAATAATGATTGAGCAAAGAGCATTATTAGATAATTTTTTTGTTTATTAATGTTCGAGCAAAGATTTATTATAGTGTATTTTTATATATTATAATAAGTCGGCGATAAGAATATATTATTTGTTTGTAGGCTATATTTTATTAAATTTATTTTCTTTTATTATTTTTAATTTTTTATAATCATATATGGTCAAATAATAGATAATATATTCGAGCTAAGATTATTCTTATATCTAGATTTTTTATTTAAGTGGTTATTACTAGTCCTTATAGGATGAATATAGTTACTTCTGGTGTATTAATGGTCGAGCGAATGATTAATACTTTTGGTATTCGAGCTTATTTATATAGAAATATATATTAGGTTTTAATATTAGAAATATTAGTTTTAGTGGAGATTGTTATTGGCTTTATCGATTAATGGCAGATAAAAAATATTTTTTATCTGCCATTAAATTTTTTATTTATTATAATATTTAGACTTTCTTTGACATTTTTCAACACTTTTTTGGTACATTTAAGACCTGTCCCTCATGTCTCATTTATGTTTATATATCTAAATTCTTTACATATTTTGCATTTTGTTGTATAAATTCTCTTCTAGGTTCTACTTTATCACCCATAAGTATTGTAAATATCTCGTCAGCTTTCATTGCATCTTCCATTGTTACTTTTACTAATATTCTTGTCTCTGGATTCATTGTAGTATCCCACAATTGTTCTGCATTCATTTCTCCAAGACCTTTATATCTTTGAAGTCCTAATTGATCTCTAGTTATTCCTTTTTTTTTCTTCTAATTCTTTATATGCTTTATCTAAATCTTCATCAGTATAACAATATACATCTTTCATTCCTTTTTTTAGATAATTTATATAATGGTGGTTGCGCTAAATAAACGTTACCATTTTCTATTAAAGGTCTCATGTATCTAAAGAAGAATGTTAATAATAATGTTCTAATATGTGCTCCATCAACATCAGCATCAGCCATGATTATAACTTTTCCATATCTAATTTTTGTAATATCGAAATCTGCTCCTATTCCTGCTCCAACAGCTAAAATTACAGGATTTAACTTGTCATTTCCATATATTTTATCTGCTCTTGCTTTTTCTACATTTAACATTTTTCCCCAAAGTGGTAATATTGCTTGGAATTTTCTGTCTCTTCCTTGTTTTGCACTTCCTCCAGCAGAGTCTCCCTCTACAATGTATACCTTCACATTCATCTGCATTCTTTTACTACTACAATCTGCTAATTTTCCTGGCAATGTTGAAGTTTCTAAAGAGTTTTTTCTTTCTAACTAATTCTCTTGCTTTTCTTGCTGCTTCTCTTGCTCTAGATGCACTAATACATTTTTCTAATATAGCTTTTTTTTGCAACATTTGGATTTTCTTCTAAAAATGTAGATAAAGCTTCATTTACCATACTCTGAACAACACCTGTTACTTCACTATTTCCTAATTTAGTTTTTGTTTGACCTTCAAATTGAGGTTCTTCAATTTTTACTGAAACTACTGCAGTGATTCCCTCTCTTATATCTTCACCTTGTAAATTTGAATCTTTTTCTTTTAAGAAGTTATGGCTACGTGCATAATCATTAAATACTTTTGTTAATGCTCTTTTAAAGCCTTCAAGATGAGTTCCACCTTCAATAGTATTTATATTATTAACAAATGTATATATATTTTCTGAATAACTTGTTGTATATTGAATTGCTATTTCAACTGGAACTTCTCCATTTCTTTTCTATATATATAGGATTTTTATGTAATTTTTCTTTATTTTTATTTAAATATTCAACAAAGATTTTAATCCACCTTCAAAACAAAATTCTGCTTTTTTAGGTGTTTCCTCTCTTTTATCCTCTATTGTTATTTTTAGACCTTTTTGTTAAAAAAGCCATTTCCCTAAATCTTTTTTTTCTAAAGTTTCATAATCATAATCCAAACTTTCAAAAATAGTATCATCTGCTAAAAATCTTACCTTTGTTCCTGTTCCTTCTGCATCTCCTATTTTTTCTAGCTTTTTAACAGTTTTTCCTTTTTCAAAACTCATTTGGTAAATTCCGCCATCTCTTTCAATTGTAACTTCTGTCCATGCAGATAGAGCATTTACAACTGAAGCACCTACTCCATGTAAACCACCAGATACTTTATATCCACTATCTCCTCCAAATTTTCCTCCTGCATGTAAAACAGTATATACTGTTTCTGCTGTTGTTGATATATGTGTTTTTGGGTGGATTTCAACTGGTATTCCTCTTCCATTATCTGTTACACTTATAACATTTCCTTTTTCTATAACAACATTTATTTCTGTGCAATATCCAGCTAAAGCCTCATCAACACCATTATCTACAATTTCATAAACCATATGATGAAGTCCTCTTACAGAAGTACTACCTATATACATACCTGGTCTTTTTCTTACGGCTTCTAGACCTTCCAATACTTGAATTTGTTCTGCACCGTATTTATGATTATACTTTTCCATTTAATTTCCTCCTCTTATTACTTTTGCCTTCTTTTACATTATATATTAAAATTTTTTATTTTCAATATCTATTTTATCAGTACAAGTTATAATAACTTGTGTTTTTTCTATTTTCTCTAAAAAATGATTTCTTCTTTTTTTCATCTAACTCTGACATAAAATCATCTAATAATAAAATTGGTTTTTCTCCTATTTCATCTTCAATAATATTTAATTCAGATAACTTTAAAGATAAAATCGCTGTTCGATGTTGTCCTTGAGAACCATAAATATCTAATCTTTTATTATTTATATATATCACAAAAATCGTCTCTATGTATACCTTTTGTTGTAAATCCTTTTATAATATCTAATTTTCTTCTTTGTTTTAACAAACTTAAATATTCTTCTTTATTTTTACTTTCTGCTATATAATCTATTTCTATTTCTTCTTTATTTTCTGTAATTTCATTGTGAATATTTTTTATTTTATTATTTATTTTATCAATAAATTCTTTTCTATAATTATAAATATTAACTGCATATTCTGACAATTTTTCATCCCAAATTTCTAACATGTTTTCATTTTTATTTTTCTTCTCTAATCTGTCTTAAATAATTATTTCTTTGTTCTAATGTTTTTAAATATAAATTTAAATTATGCATATAATTCGGCTTTAATTGGCTAATCATAATATCTAAAAATCTTCTTCTATTTTGAGGACCACCTTTTAAAATATTTATATCATCTGGTGTAAAAATAACAATATTTACATTTCCTAATAATTCACTTAATTTTTTAATTTTTATTCCATTTATACTTACTTTTTTACCAGCTAATTCTATTTTTATTTTTCCACTTCTATCAGATTTTTCAAATTCTATTTCAATGTTTGCCTGGCTCTCATTTAGTAATATCATTTCTTTATCTTTATTGGTTCTAAAAAGACCTTCCCATACTACATAAAAAATTGCTTCTATTATATTAGTTTTTCCTTGTGCATTTTCACCATAAAAAATATTTATATTTTTTCTCAAACTTTATTTCTTCATTTTTATAATTTCTAAAATTATTAATTCTTAATTCTTTTATCCACATATTCTTCTCCATCTGTGTATAATTTGTTAACTTCATTTTTTTTCTAATTATTTCTAATTTTTTCTTTTTTTTTATTATTTTTTTCTATTTTATTGAATTTTTATAATAAATTTTATATAACAAATTATATTATTAAAAAATTAAATCGTCTTATTTTTGATTCTCGTGCTTCGTTTTTTTTGAATTTATTTATTTTTTATTTATTTAATTATTTTTCTATTTTTTAAGCATATTTTTTACTGTTTTTATTTATTTTTTGTATTTTTCAATGTTTTTTTCGTATTATATGTATTTTTCCTTAATATATCTCGTATTTTCTTTTTTTATTAATTTTTTTTTTTATTTTTTATATTATTTCTATTTTATTTTTTAATTTATTTTTTTATTTTTTATTTATTTATTCTATTTTTAATTTATTTTTATTATTTTACTTTAATTTATTTTTTCCACAATTGTAATTAATTTAATTTTTCTTTTATATTTTTTTTTATCTTTTTTTTTCTAATTTATTCTATTTTTTCTTTATTTTCCTATTAAAAATAATCCACACCTAAAATATCTTTAATTATCTTTTTTTTTATTTTTTTTTCTAATTTATTCTATTTTTTTCGAATTTTCATTTTCAAATTATCCACAGTTTATTAATGATTTGTGGATAATTATGTTAAAATTTAAAGGCAGAATTTCTTCTACCTTTTTATCTTTTACTCTTCTTTCATATATGTATAATCATTATTTTCAACAGATTTTATTAAACATGGAGATATATTTGTTCCAAATTCAACATAAATCTTCTTCATCATCAATTGCTTTTAAACAATCTAAGAAATATTTAGGATTAAATCCTGCTTCTAAATTTTTCCTTCTGTAGAAACATACATTTCTTCTTTAGCATCTCCAGTTTGATTTGTACAAGATATAATGACTTTTCCAATATCAACATGTAACTTTTACAGGATATTTTTTTCTTTTTCAATACTAGAAGATGATATTAAACTAACTCTTTCGAAACTGTTTTGTAAAATACTTTTATTTGCTCTAACTCTTGTTTCCCAATTACTTGGTATTACATTTTTATAATTTAAAAATTCTCCATCAAGAATTCTTGTTACTATTTTACAATTTTCCATCTCGAAAACTGCTTGATTTTTTGAAACCCCTATTTTTACAGGTTCAAAAGAATCTGATATAATTTTATTTACTTCATTTAATGTTTTTCCTGGTATAACTGCTTTAAAATTATTAGTTTGTTTATTTAAATAAATGCTTCTTAATGCTAATCTAAATCCATCTACTGCAACTAAATTTAATTTATTATTTTTCTATTTCAAATAAACATCCCTGTAAATATTGGTCTATTTTCCTCTGAGTACTTACAGCAAAATTGTTTTTCTTATCATATTTTTTTTAAAACATTTTGATCTAAACTTCTATTGAATTTTCAATTTCTATTTTGGAAGTTCTGGAAACTCTTCTGGATTCATTGTAGCTAATTTGTATAGAGATCCTTCACATTCAATTTCTAATAAATTTTTATCATTTAGAGAAATATATATTTCTGTATCAGGTAATTTTCTAATTATT